>Ga0316204_10000320_pt1 | contig 194403 bp, 159 predicted proteins | sample 6monrhotite_MG_2_FD_205661 | JGI IMG/M metagenome (GOLD analysis project Ga0316204, IMG submission 205661) | Microbial mat bacterial communities from mineral coupon in-situ incubated in ocean water Damariscotta River, Maine, United States -... | ecosystem: Environmental > Aquatic > Marine >... | reverse complement strand
GCGTCTGCAGCAGCTTGAGCAGCAGCGTCTGCGGCAGCCTGTGCAGCGGCGTCAGCAGCGGCCTGGGCAGCAGCATCAGCAGCGGCTTGAGCGGCAGCATCGGCAGCAGCCTGAGCGGCGGCGTCTGCGGCAGCTTGTGCAGCAGCATCGGCAGCAGCCTGAGCGGCAGCGTCTGCAGCAGCCTGAGCAGCAGCATCAGCAGCGGCCTGGGCAGCAGCATCAGCAGCGGCCTGGGCAGCAGCATCGGCAGCGGCCTGAGCAGCGGCGTCTGCGGCAGCTTGTGCAGCAGCATCAGCAGCGGCTTGAGCGGCAGCGTCTGCAGCAGCTTGTGCAGCGGCATCAGCAGCGGCTTGAGCGGCAGCGTCTGCAGCAGCTTGTGCAGCGGCATCAGCAGCGGCCTGGGCGGCAGCGTCTGCGGCAGCTTGTGCAGCGGCATCAGCGGCGGCTTGAGCGGCGGCGTCTGCAGCGGCTTGAGCAGCGGCGTCTGCGGCAGCTTGTGCAGCGGCATCGGCAGCGGCTTGTGCAGCAGCGTCGGCGGCAGCTTGTGCAGCGGCATCGGCAGCGGCTTGTGCAGCAGCGTCGGCGGCAGCTTGTGCAGCAGCGTCTGCAGCGGCTTGAGCGGCGGCTTGAGCGGCAGCATCTGCAGCAGCCTGTGCGGCGGCATCAGCAGCGGCCTGAGCAGCAGCGTCTGCAGCGGCCTGAGCGGCGGCGTCAGCAGCGGCTTGAGCAGCAGCATCGGCAGCAGCCTGTGCGGCAGCATCAGCAGCTGCCTGGGCAGCAGCGTCTGCGGCAGCTTGTGCAGCGGCATCAGCAGCGGCTTGAGCAGCAGCATCTGCAGCAGCCTGTGCGGCAGCGTCGGCAGCGGCTTGAGCAGCAGCGTCTGCGGCGGCTTGTGCAGCAGCTTGTGCATCGGCAGCGGCCTGAGCGGCGGCGTCAGCAGCAGCCTGTGCAGCGGCATCGGCAGCAGCCTGTGCAGCGGCATCGGCAGCAGCCTGTGCAGCGGCATCGGCAGCAGCTTGTGCAGCTTGTGCAGCGGCATCGGCAGCAGCTTGTGCAGCGGCATCTGCAGTAGCTTGTGCAGCGGCATCTGCAGCAGCTTGAGCAGCGGCATCGGCAGCAGCTTGAGCAGCGGCATCGGCAGCAGCTTGAGCAGCGGCATCGGCAGCAGCTTGAGCAGCGGCATCGGCAGCAGCTTGAGCAGCGGCATCTGCAGCAGCTTGAGCAGCGGCATCGGCAGCAGCTTGAGCAGCGGCATCGGCAGCAGCTTGTGCAGCGGCATCGGCAGCAGCTTGAGCGGCAGCGTCAGCGGCGGCTTGTGCGGCGGCGTCGGCAGCAGCTTGTGCAGCGGCATCGGCAGCAGCTTGAGCGGCAGCGTCAGCGGCGGCTTGTGCAGCAGCATCAGCAGCAGCTTGCGCTGCGGCCTGAGCAGCGGCGTCAGCAGCGACTTGTGCAGCAGCGTCAGCGGCGGCCTGTGCAGCGGCGTCAGCAGCGGCTTGTGCAGCAGCATCGGCGGCGGCTTGTGCAGCCGCATCGGCGGCGGCTTGTGCAGCGGCATCGGCGGCGGCTTGTGCGGCGGCTTCGGCAGCAGCTTGTGCAGCAGCATCAGCGGCGGCTTGTGCAGCAGCGTCGGCGGCGGCTTGTGCAGCAGCATCAGCGGCGGCTTGTGCGGCGGCGTCAGCAGCAGCTTGTGCAGCGGCGTCAGCAGCAGCTTGTGCGGCGGCGTCAGCAGCAGCTTGTGCAGCAGCATCGGCGGCGGCTTGTGCAGCAGCGTCGGCGGCAGCTTGTGCAGCAGCGTCGGCAGCGGCTTGTGCAGCAGCGTCAGCAGCGGCTTGTGCAGCAGCATCGGCGGCAGCTTGTGCAGCAGCATCAGCAGCGGCCTGAGCAGCGGCGTCTGCGGCGGCCTGAGCAGCGGCGTCGGCAGCAGCTTGTGCAGCAGCATCAGCAGCGGCCTGAGCAGCGGCGTCGGCAGCAGCTTGTGCAGCAGCATCAGCAGCGGCTTGTGCAGCGGCCTGAGCAGCGGCCTGAGCAGCGGCGTCTGCGGCGGCCTGAGCAGCGGCGTCAGCAGCGGCCTGAGCAGCAGCATCGGAGGCGGCTTGTGCAGCAGCATCAGCAGCGGCCTGAGCAGCGGCGTCAGCAGCGGCTTGTGCAGCAGCATCAGCAGCGGCTTGTGCAGCGGCATCGGCAGCGGCTTGTGCAGCAGCATCAGCAGCGGCCTGAGCAGCAGCATCAGCAGCGGCCTGAGCAGCAGCGTCGGCAGCAGCTTGTGCAGCGGCATCGGCGGCAGCTTGAGCAGCGGCATCGGCGGCAGCTTGTGCAGCAGCATCAGCAGCGGCCTGAGCAGCAGCGTCTGCGGCGGCCTGAGCAGCGGCGTCTGCAGCGGCTTGTGCAGCGGCATCGGCGGCAGCTTGTGCAGCAGCATCAGCAGCGGCTTGTGCAGCGGCAGCGTCAGCGGCAGCTTGTGCAGCAGCATCAGCAGCGGCTTGTGCTGCTGCATCGGCAGCAGCTTGAGCAGCAGCGTCGGCGGCAGCTTGTGCAGCTGCATCGGCAGCGGCTTGTGCAGCTGCATCGGCAGCGGCCTGAGCGGCGGCATCGGCGGCGGCTTGAGCAGCGGCATCGGCAGCAGCTTGTGCTGCAGCATCGGCAGCAGCTTGTGTGGCGGCGGCATCAGCGGCGGCCTGAGCAGCAGCGTCGGCAGCGGCCTGTGCAGCGACGTCAGCAGCGGCCTGTGCAGCGACGTCAGCAGCGGCTTGTGCAGCGGCATCAGCGGCGGCTTGAGCAGCAGCATCAGCGGCGGCTTGTGCAGCAGCATCAGCGGCGGCTTGTGCAGCAGCATCAGCGGCGGCCTGAGCAGCAGCATCGGCGGCGGCTTGTGCAGCAGCGTCTGCAGCGGCCTGAGCAGCAGCGTCTGCAGCGGCTTGTGCAGCGGCGTCAGCAGCGGCTTGCGCAGCAGCATCAGCAGCAGCATCAGCAGCGGCTTGGGCAGCGGCTTGTGCAGCAGCATCGGCGGCGGCGTCAGCGGCGGCTTGAGCAGCAGCGTCGGCGGCGGCTTGAGCAGCAGCATCAGCGGCGGCTTGTGCAGCAGCATCAGCGGCGGCTTGTGCAGCAGCGTCGGCGGCGGCTTGTGCAGCAGCGTCGGCGGCGGCTTGAGCAGCGGCATCGGCGGCGGCTTGTGCAGCAGCGTCGGCGGCGGCTTGTGCAGCAGCATCGGCGGCGGCTTGTGCAGCAGCATCGGCGGCGGCTTGTGCAGCAGCATCAGCTGCGGCTTGTGCAGCGGCGTCAGCAGCAGCTTGTGCAGCAGCATCAGCTGCGGCTTGTGCAGCAGCATCAGCGGCGGCTTGTGCAGCAGCATCGGCAGCAGCTTGTGCAGCAGCATCGGCAGCGGCTTGTGTAGCGGCATCGGCAGCGGCCTGTGCAGCAGCATCATCAGCAGCTTGTGCAGCAGCATCGGCAGCGGCTTGTGCAGCAGCGTCGGCGGCGGCCTGTGTAGCGGCATCGGCGGCGGCGTGTGCAGCAGCATCATCAGCAGCTTGTGCAGCAGCATCGGCAGCAGCTTGTGCGTCGGCGTCGGCAGTAGCTTGTGCAGCAGCATCAGCAACTGCTTGCGCTGCAGAGTCAGCGGCGATTTGTGCAGCGGTATCAGCGGCGGCCTGTGCAGCAGCATCAGCAGTAGCATCGGCGGCGGCTTGTGCAGCGGCATCAGCAGCGGCTTGTGCAGCGGCATCAGCAGCGGCTTGTGCAGCGGCATCAGCAGTAGCTTGTGCAGCAGCATCAGCAGCAGCTTGTGCAGCGGCATCGGCGGCGGCTTGTGCAGCAGCATCATCAGCAGCTTGTGCAGCGGCATCAGCAGCGGCTTGAGCAGCGGCATCGGCCTGAGTAGCGGCGTCTGTAGCAGCTGTGTCAGCAGTGGTCGATGCTGTGGTGGTTGCCGTGGTTGAGTCACCAGCTGGTGTTGCGACAGGGCTAGCTGGTTGCGCAGCTGCACTGGTCGTTGTAGCCGTAGCCGCAGGTGCCGCAGGTGCCGCAGCTGCTGGAGTTGCTAGGTTGGTTGTTGCTCCTGCTGGATCAAACGTAGTGGCTCCAGGGTCGCCAACAGGTGCCTCAGAGGCCGGTGCCGTGTTGCTGTCTTCTGTAGCTAGGCTCTCTGGGGTAGATTCAGCAGCACCGACGGGGGCATCATTTGGTACAGCGTTGTTTTGGCCTTGACCGGCAGCAGCAGTGTCAGGGGCAGTGTCAGCGGTAGCCTGTTGCATTTTGGCGTCGCTGTCACCTTGTCGTATACTTGTTGAAACACCATCTTTTTCACTGGCGAGTGAACTGAGGGTGTTTTCGGCAGATTCTGCTGCATCACCTTGGAATAGGGTGCTTTTTGATTCTGCCATCACAAAAGGGGGCTCATCGCCCCCTTGGTTTTCTATCCCACCAGCACCCTGCTCTTCGCCAGAAAAACTGGTATCTTCCACATCGGAAAGATTTGTCATTTCATCGAATTCTGTTTCCGTGTTCTGATTTGGGGGTTTGCCTGATCCGTCATTTGCGCTCATATCTTCTCCAAGCAGTTTATTGTCTTTGCCTACACCGATAATATGTACTTACTAGGAGTATGCCACAATCTACGTAAAACACGAAACTTTTTTTATTAGTACTTTTAGCATAGGGGGAATTCCCTAGGGCTATCTTTCTCTCATGGCTTTGCTACTGGAGCTGAACACCGGTTTTAATAAATATTCAAAAATCGTTTTTTTGCCGGTGATTACGTTCGCTTCAACAGTCATCCCTGGTAAAATTGGGTTGAGCTCTTCCTTATCATTCAAGAACCTTTGGTTTAATTTGATGGTTGCCTTGTAATAAGGGGTTCCTGCTGGGTCCATGAATGTTGTCGCCGAAATTTCGTTTAAATGGCCAACGATGGAGCCATACCGGGCAAAGTCGTAGGTTGTAAATTTTAAATGAACCGGTTGGTTCGGCTTAACGTGGCCAATGTCTTTGGCTGAAACCTGGACTTGGGCAAACAACAGACTGTCAATAGGCACCACTTCAAGTAAGACAAAACCAGAAGCGACAACTCCGCCAATACCGTTTGCCTTCAAGCCATGGACAGCGCCATGAATAGGCGATCTTAAGGTCAGGTTGTCCAGCTTTTCTAGGGCTAAAGACAGCTCACTGTTGACCAACACGAGCTTTTCATTGACCTCAGCAAGTTCCTTGAGGGTGTCCGTGTTCTCAGTCATTTCCTCCATCTTTGACTTGTACTGCCCCACTTGGTTTTGGAAGGCAGCCCTGCGGATTTTATGGTAGATCAAGAGGATTTTTAATATTTCTTGTTGGTCGTTAACAAAGGCTTTGTCTTCAGCGGATTGGACGTAACCGCTGCTGGGGTCCCTGGGTACCACTGGCCTTCGCTTCAATGCACCAATGGATTCCAGGTAGGTACGCAACCTTGTCTGCATGGCTTTTAAGTACTCTTGCTTTGCTTGCAGCTGCTTGAAGCTTGCTCTGAATTCAGGGTTGTCCAGGATAACGAGGGGTTGGTTCTCTTCGACCATTTGCCCTTCTTCGACCAAAATTTGGCTGATGATTCCGCCGGAAACATGCTGAATATTACGAACCCGGCCCTCTGGAAGAATTTCACCCTTCGCAACAGCGACCTCGTCAACGGTGGTGATCAGTGACCAAACTAAGAAAACGATAAACACAAAAAGCGTAAACCCAACAATTCCTTTGGTGATTGCTGCCGCTCCGCTCTCTTCTAATAAGATAGATTTTGAGAGGTGTTGGTTTTCAAAGTTGAAGATATTTTTAAGGCCCATGTTCTTATTGAGAGGTTTGTTCAAAATACTGTTCTAATACCTTCGCTGCTGGGCCGAAAAGCCTGACCCGGCCTCTTTCTAACCAGAGTACCTTGTCGGCAAGCTGACAAAACTCTTTGTTCTGGGTGGCGATAATGGTTGTTGACCGTTGTTGGAAACCCTTGATCTCAGCGATAAAGTTTTCCACTTTTTCTGGGTCCCCAGAGAGGCCAAATTCTGGAGTATCCAACAGGATAATGTTTGATTGCTTTAAAAACACCCGAGCTAAACTGATCCCTTTGCCGAGTTTTAACGAAAGATCTCGGATACTACGGCTGTTGACAAAGGTATTGAATCCCTCTGGCAAATCCATGATCTGATCGTAAATTAAGGCTCGTTTGGCAGCGTCCCATACATCCTGATCCGAGGCTGCGGGGTTGGCTAACCGACAGTTCTGGGTCAAGGTTCCGTGAAAAAGCTTGTTTGATTTGGGCACAAAACCAATCGATTTCCGTAAGGTGATTGGGTCAATTTGGCGAAGGTTCATGTCATCAATCAGCACTCGACCAGCCTGAGGCTGGTAGTGGCTCATGATCAATGACAATACGGTTGATTTCCCAGAGCCGTTGTGACCGACCACCACCAAGGTCTCCCCAAAGTTCACACTGAAATTCACCCCTAACAAGGCAGGTGGTGCGTCTGAGGAATACCTGATTGAGCAGTTCACAAAACTGATCTTCCCTTGGATCTTTTTTGTGAGGCTCATGTTGCTTTCGATCCGGTTTTCGATCTGCATCGCCATCAAGCGGTCTAATTGAAAAATACTTTTTTTGAGCCGACCTACTTGATTGATACTCCCTAACCCACTTTTCATCGGAGACAAAATCCGGCCTAACAAAAGCATTGATGCAATCAGCGCACCAATAGACATATCTCCGCTCAATACTTCGATCACCCCAACGGTCATTGTAGCGAGGCTGGCGAAGGTGACCAGTGTGTTGGTGATGGTGGAAAATAAACTGTTGAGCCTGGCCGCCTTGAAGGTTGATATACAAGCCTGTCCTGACAACTCCCGGTGTCGTTTGGCCCATGCAGCTGCACAACCTGTTGTTTTTATAGTGGAAAAGTTTGATAACATATCAAGCAACATGTCCTGCCTTATCCCAACGGTAGCCGAAGCAGCAGCGTTGCTTTTTGCGGTCACCGGGCCGATCAACACCGCAAAAAGTGCGAACGCAGCGATCGCTACGATCGGGATATAGGCGACTGGCCCGGCCAGTAGAATCAACCCGACGATCAGCAACACCAAATAAGGAAGCTCCACCATCGCAACAAAGCTGGTCCCAGCGATAAATTCTCGGATGGTTTCAAAGTCTTTGAGGTGAGAAATTTGGCTCGAAAGGCTGGCTTCTTCTGTGTAGCTTGGGGGGAGGTATAAAATACGTCGTAGGACCTCGATGCCTACCATGTTGCCCAGCCTGACACTGATAAACCCAAAGAGCCATCCTCTCAAGGCACGAAACCCAAAGTCGCCGAACAGAAAGATAAATATCCCAACCACCATCATGTGCATGGACTCAGGATCATCAATCACCGCCAACTGGTTGTAAATGGTTTGCACAAACAACGGTGCAATAAACGTGAAGGCTGTTAGCACTAGGGTGATGATAAGCCCCAGAAAAAAGAGGGTCCGAAACCGGCTTGCCACTTTGAAAAACCAACCTTTTTGTGGACGCAGAAATTCGACTTTCTCAGAGCCGGTGGACCTGAAAATGACCACCTCACCGACTTGGTGCAAGTCTTCAATATGGGTGTATTTCTTTGTATTTCCGTCAAATGTGAGGTACTTATCGTCGATTTTATCTATCAGAACTATCGGCAGCCCCTGGTCATTGATGAACAAACAAGGGACTAAACGAGGGTCTAAACTTTCAAGCGATGGGTACAATGAATGAGATTCGAACTTCAGGATAGCCATGGTGTTGCGAAGCTCTGGCAAGTCCATCTGGGAAGCCATATAACTCTGTGCTTCCGCCAGCTGTCCTTGGTTTCCCACCCACCCTAAGGTATCAAGCAGAGGCACTAAGCAGTTCGCAAAGGGGCTTTGCTTGCGAAATCGACTCAGTAGCCTACTTTTAATGGTGTTGTGTCGTTCTGCCATAGTTCTAGTAATTTAAATTCAGATTCCCAAAGATTTCGAAGTCTTCTTCATTGATATGGTTCATCCACTGGCCAAGAATCATCGCTTTAACCTTTGGGCTAAACGCCACAACCCCCAATTTAAGGTGGTCTCGGTAGTCTCGGTAGGTCAGTAAAATGTGCTTGTGGCTACGTATATGCCGCTCCCAGTGGATAGGCTTGTGTTCTGCGAGCCATTCATTCTCGGCTATAAATACTTTTTCGACGGTTTCATTGATTTTTTGCAGCAAATAACAAACGTCCTGAACAACATCATCCAGGCGAGTTTCGTCATTAAAGAACCCGCTGATCACCGGCACTAACTTGAGGATCCTGAGAATCACCTCTTTGTGGGCCTGATTAACCCATTCATGTTCGGTGACCCGCACAAAATAGGCCGCTTCGTCCCAGGACGATATTTGTGCAGAAACCGGCCCTGATACATCTTCCGGTGCGAAGGATATGGCATCGACTTCGTTGATATGATTTATCCAGATCAGCAAAGACTTCTCACGAACTTGGTCTAAAGCTTGTTGGTCACCCGATTCAATCAGGTTTCGCAGATCAATCAACTGAGCCAAAATCTGTCGGTGCTCTTCAAGATGCTCTGTTCGTTGTGCAAGGTTAAAATGTTGTATCAAGACCTCTTCGCGGTTGAAGTGTTCCGCAATTCGGCTCAGTAAATTTTGAAAATCGCCCACCAAGTCTTCAGGAGACCCACCTGCGTGTTCTACAACATTTTGGTTGAAATCCAAAATACCGACCAAGATTTCTCGGTGGTCATCATCAATGTGGGAAACACCTAGGTTGTGGATAAACATGGCTACATGCTCCCATTTATGGGCATGCTCAACAATGTTCTTTTTCCAATGTTTTAGGTTGAAGGTGACATAATCCAACTTTGCAGCATGGTTCACCATCCAGTCTTGTAAGTAAAGTTTGAGTTGAAGTCCAATTTTGAGTTTTCCTCCTTCAAAGTCCTGGATCATAGAATCCAAGGTAGAGATAAACTGTTGGTGCTGTTCTCTTTGCTTTTCAGGGTTGCGTAGCTGGTATTGCTCAATCAGCCATTCTTCTCGGTCAAACTGTTCGGTTACAAAGTCCAGAAGCTCGTTAAACAGCTTACCCTGTCGTTGGATCAGGCTCATTGCGATGGGGATATCATCAAATTTGTCGATGATCTGGTTGTTCTCCAACACAAAGTTTGTGATTTGCCGGTGATATCGCTCCATCAAATAAACCCCTGTATGCTTATGCAACAGGTCTAAATCCGCTGGTTTGCGTGCCGTTTGAAGCACCCACCGAGACCAGAAGAGGTTTCGTGCGGCGCTTCGTTCCTGGTTTTTTTTATTTCGCTCTTTCATATTGGACTGTTGGGATCACCCTGCTTCAGTTAAACACTCTAAGTTTCCGTTCTCGTAGCTGAAAATTGAATCTGCATCCTCAACTAAGTGCATGTGCTCGCTGATCAAAATAACGGTGCAATTTCCACGTAGCTTTTTAAGCAAGAAATTTAGGATGTCCGCTGTGTCCCGGTCCATGCTGTCTAGGATTCCGTTGATCATCAAGATCCGGGGCCGGACGACCAACGCCCGAGCTAAGGCAACTCGTTGTAACATACCGGTCGGTAAGGTGTTACTGGCGTTTCCCCCTACCGGTGTCTCATAGCCTTTGGGCAACTGTGCAACCATTTCATCTAACTCGACCAGTGCAGCGGCGTCGAGGGCGGCTTCACGTTGGGTCGGGTCAAATAAAGTGATGTTCTCTAAGATGGTTCCCTTGAATAGGAAATTATCTTTGGTGAGGTATTCGATTCTTCCTTGCAGGCTTGTCCTGTCCCACTGGAAAATATCGTAGCTGTCGATCAACACGCGGCCAGTGGTGGGGCGGTAAACCCCGCACAAGGTCAACAACAAGGTACTGGCAACAACCGGATCTGCGCACAAAATCCCGGCGAATTCCCCAGCTTTGATCTTTAAATTTAGCTCATCAAAAAGCAAGGTCCCGGTGTTTCTATTGAGGTAACTCATCCCAATCGTTTCAATGGACCCCTCGATTCGTGAAGGAAAGGGCAACGAACCTGGGGCAAGGTCAGGGACACAAGCGGCTATCTTTGCAACCTTTTCTTGGTAAAGTTTTGCCTCGGCAAATCGAAGCCAAAAAGAAGCAGCGCTTTGGATTGGCCCTAAAGCCCGTCCACCAATCATGGTACAGGCAGTCAAACCACCGATGGTTAGGCTTCCATCAATCACCCGTGATGCACCAAATCCGATGGTCCCAAACATGATCGCCTGAGAGAAAAAGAAGCCTAAATTACCCACAGTGTTTTGCCACTGTGAGACAATCATATTTGAAATGGCTGCGTTGGCCTGTAGTCGCTCATAACGTCGGAGCATTTGCTCTTCCATCGTGAGGTTTTTTACTTGGCCGATGGCGTCGAGGATCTCGATCAGGAAGTTATACCTGCGGTCAGTTTGGATGCTCTGGGTGTTTTGTGCGGATACAAGGCCTCTGCGCAGCACGGCAATCAACAATAAATATAAGACGATCATCCCCAACGGATAGACGATCAGGCTCCCGCCAATGTAATAGATAGCGATCAAAAACAGGAAGAAAAAGGGTAGGTCGAACAACATCTGAAAGACTTGCCCTGCGTAATAACCTTTTAAACTGCTGACTGCGTTGATCCGGTCAAGGTGAACCCCAACCTCTTCTCGTTGGAAGTCCGCCAGAGGGCTTTGTAACAAACGCTCGACGGCGCTGCATGAGAGGTCATGTTCAAACCGGGCTGCCATCCAACTGCCGATCCAGGCTCTCGCAAAACGTAGCGAACCTTCTAGCAAAAAGGCGATGGTACAAGCGATCACAAGCCAGGTCAGGGTGTCGATCGATTGGTATTTGATCACCCTGTCGTAGACTTGCATTAGTGTCAGCGGTAAAAATAGAGAAAATACGGTGATTAATCCAGAGGCTACCACAATACTGAGCGCACCAGACCATAAATAAGGCATTTGGCGCACTTGATCCCAGAAACTGATCGAATCCCTAAACAGATCGATCGTTTCGTCATGCAGACTGTTTTGTGGCTTTAATTTTCTCATGTAAACTCAGAATACTTGTATGTATGTAATTAAAACAGTATGTTAGGAAATTCAGGAGGGGCGATAGGTCCAATATCGATCGATTTTGTCAAAAAATCGATCGTTTTAATGGTCCAGAGGACATCTAAAAAACCCCTCAAAAAAGCACTGTTTTTCGCTAGGAAACAGCGGTGGTAGATGAGTTGTCAAGAGAATTTGACTTCTTGAGTCGGCTAGGTGAACATACCGCCTGTTGGGGGGGGGCTCTTGGCTACCCTCTAAGTCTATGTTTTTGCTTTCTTTTGATCTTGGTTGGGGCGTTTTGAATAAAAAAAAGTCACTTGTATTCCTTTTGATGTCAGCCTTTTGTCTGTTCGGAATCAGTAGTTTTGCGGAAATATGTTATCCTCTTTATAGCGCAACGTTGCAAGAAACACTTGCGGTACGTCGCAATGACCCGGGAGTTGTTGCTGACCAGCAGGACGAAGCGAGGCGCATTTATTGGGAACAAAAATCTATAGATGAAGAATTTGTTGTCAGTAAACTCACCTCGAAATTGTTAAAGTCCAGAAATCAAGTTGCGGATGTCCAAAACCCCGCTACCACAGCCTCAGACAAGCAGACCCGAAGTTTGGCTTATACTCAAGATTTCAGGAATGGTTTGCAGTGGAGTTTAACTCATTATAGCCGTGAAGAAAAACCGTTGACTGGGACGACTACAAAAAAAGACACCTATGAAAGTAATATCTTGGACGTCAATGGGGCACTCTGGGGAAAGAGGCTGTCGATTGGAGAGTTGAACCGCAAAGAAAAAGAACTCAAGGTTTTTGGCGAGCAACGGAACCAGCAAAACTTGATTCGCCAGGACCAGCTGATCGTTGCCCGAGCTTTTTTAGATTATTATTACCGTTCCGCTGAATTGAAAGAGAAATCATTGGCATTAGCCCTGACATCCCAGCAGCTTGGCTATGTAGAAAGTATCAAGGAAACAGGAGCCTATTTAGAATACGAAAATGCTCGTTTGGAACAGATGGACGCCGCTCAGAGTGTTTTGCTTGCGAAACAAGATGTGGCTAAAACGGTCCGTGCTTTACGAAAGGCCATAGGCGAAACGCCCGAAGAAAACCCTGAACTGGAAGATTTGCCCTACCTTCAGCTCGATTTGAATAAATTAATCAAAAGGTACCAGAACAACCAATTGGTGAAAGACGAAGCAGACAAGCAGTCATCACTCCTGATAGATATGGCCCGTCTTGAACTGGCAGACAGCCCAGAGGTTGTCCTTGGTGGGTATCAAGGCCTGTCTAACTCTGAGCGGAGTAGCGGTGTCTCTCAAACCGGTAGCATCACCGGGGTCTATTTGAAGCTCGACTATAAATTTGGAGCAGGCAAACCGGAAAAAGTGCAAGCCTTGAGGATTGAGTTTCAACAAGGTGAAGAGGAATTGGCTGACTTAAAAAAAGAACAAGCAGAACAAGCAGTGATAGACTTCCAAAACTTTAAAGAATCTTTAAATGCTTTGCAAACTCAGCAGGAACAACTATCAGTGACAAGAAAACTATATGAGACAGCTTTGCAGCGGTCTCAAGTTGGCCGGGTTTCTGTCTTGGAAATCGGGACCCATCGAAGGCGGGTGGTGCAAGCGGAAACCTTTGTTATCATCGCAAAAAAGAATCAATGGGAGGCACTTTTGGTGTTGTGTGAAGGCGCAGAGTTTCAGTTGGATCAACTGTTGAATGGTTCAAAGCAGTCTGCCCCTTAACGAGGTTCATCTATTCAAAGTGTTATGCATCAGTTGAGAAGAATGAAGGCAATTTGGTTGGTTGGACTCTTGTTGTGGGCCGGTCTTGGGGGGGCAGTGTTGTCAGGTGCGCCTCTGCGTCTACACGAAGAGTTACAGGTAAAACCTTTGATAGACGGGCCTGTCTGGCTATCTGACCTGAAAAACCGAACGAAGTTACGGGGGCAAATGGTGCAAACGTTCTCAAAGCACCTCGCCTCAAAACCGGAACTCAGAGACCTTGACCAGGTTCAAAAACTAGTTTTAGCCGAGGCTTTGTTATACTGGGACCCCTCAGCACATCCTAGCTTCATCGATTCAGGGAAACCATCAGTCCATGTCGAATATCAAGAAACTCGAGCTTTCACTAACGAAGATTGGACGCTGGTAGCGCAAACCTTTTGGTCGAGTCATCACTCGGAAATTGAAAGAATCGTAGGGCTGGTTTGGCAGGCCCAAGAGGATCTAAAGTCCTTAGAAACCTATGCAGCTCGGTTTGAGGCTGCGACAAGCTTGTTAGAAGGATATGGACAACTGAACCAACTCAATCCCTTATCTCCGACCTGGACCAAAGAACCTGTAGCCCGGCAAATGGCCACCATCCGGTTGGCCCTTCACAGTGATGCCCAAAAATTAGATCAGGCGGCCTCGGTCAAGCAGTTGCTAGAACAAGAACAGCTGATATCGTTCCGGCAAACAACCTTGCAGGCGGACCTTTCAGCCAGTTCAAGGCCTCCATCGTCCACAGATCTGAGCGGCATTATGGCTCAAGCCGATTGGGTAAAAAAACAGTTGAATTTCCTCGTAGGGATGGCGGAGTGGAATCTGCTATATCAGCGAAAGTTAAGTGACAACGTACTTGAGCTCAACCCTCCCCCAGGGATCTTGAACGATGAGACCCAAGGGTCACTGGTGCCCACGGAAGAAGAAGGCGTTTTGACCGAAGCTCAGTTGTCTAGGCTTGCGCAAGAGACGTTAAAAATGATTCAGGTGATTTCCTTTGATCAGCTGGAAGCTTGGTCAGCATGGCAAGCGGCATTGAGGCGACTTTCTATTTCGCGGAAACTGGCCAAAGCAGAGCGGCCCTATATTGAAGAGTTGGACCCCTTGGTCTCCCGTATCTACGAAGACAGGTCGCCACTGAAGATAACAACCGATCGGTCGAATAACGAACTTATTGTTGCGATCCAGATCGGTTCTGAGACGATTGAATATTGGTTTGAGTCTGAATGGTCTGGTGATAGCTCCACGGACTCGCTGCTTGAGTCTGAGTTGTCCGGTGATAGCTCCACGGACACGCTGCTTGAGTCTGGGCTCTCCGGTGATAGCTCGACGGAATCACTGGCGACAGCAAAACGCTGGGTACGTCTGGACAGTGTATCTCAGAGAAGAGTTCAGCTTGTCACCTCGGACATGAGTGTAACCCAACTCAGCACTGGTCTGGTGTTACATCGAAGCTTTGAACGGCCTAAACCAAGTTATGAAGCCACCGCTTATGTGCAGCTTGTGGACCTCATGATCCCTGCTTTGGAATCCGAAGCCATCAAATTACATGAGAAATTTGTCGGCCAAGGCTATCGCTGGGACAAAAAACTGAACATGAAGTTAGCCTGGGTTCAAGGAGGGTGTTTTCAAATGGGTTGCGAAGGGAAGGATTGCCCAAGCAACGCTCAGCCAAAACACGAAGTTTGCTTGGATTCTTTTTTGATGGGTCTTCATGAGGTGACACAAGAACTATGGACTCAGGTGATGGGGAACAACCCGTCTAAATTCCAGGATGGGCCAAGGTATCCTGTGGATAGCGTCTCTTTTGATCAAGCACAACAATTCCTGGGTCAATTGGAACGGCAGGGGTTTCATTACCGCCTGCCGACAGAGGCGGAGTGGGAGTATGCCTGTCGGGCCGGTAAAGGCAATTATGGGGGGACTGTTTCAGGACGGATCACCCACAATCAGGCAAATTACGAATATACCCAAGGCCGGGACCGATGGGGGCAAACCTCTCCAGTGGGGAAGTTTCGCCCCAATGCATTTGGTTTATATGACCTCTCTGGCAATGTTGCGGAGTGGGTTGCGGACCAATATGCTTTTGACAGTTATAAGAACAGCGAAACTCATAACCCCGTTAACCGGGTGGGTGCGGCTAATTTATTACGAGGTGGCTCTTGGCTTGGTGGTCCAGAAAACTTATCCTGTCATAAACGGTCGGTGAGTGTCGCAGCATATGCTAATTTTACTGCCGGACTCAGGTTGGTTCGAGTACCCTAAGACAAGGAATAGAGTGCAACTTGACGATATTTGTTTGAAACCAGTCTCCGCATTAAATTGTTATATTGCTCTTTTAACGCACATGGCTGTCATTGATGGGGTGCTGGGTGGCAGTGAAAAGAAGTTTTTAGAGCGGCAATGTGAGAGGTTTAAAATCAGCTCAGATCTAGAAAATCTGGAAGCACTGGAGGCTCAGCTGAACCTAGAGGATCTGTCTGCTCATTATGAGATGTTGGTGGAGGAAAACTTACATTATAGTTTTTTGATGGACTTAGTGATGATGGCCGTTGCCGATGGAGTTGTCGAAAACCGGGAGAGAGAGTTTCTGCAGCAAATAAAAAATCATGTTAAAATACCAAATGCAGATTTTCACAACTTAGTGAACCTAGCAAAAGTCACCAGTGGGTGTGATGATTTAGAGCATATCGACGGCAATGCTCTCAATACACTGGAACACTTTTTCCGTTGGTCTGGGACAAGCAAAATTCCGTTGTATCTACAAACCGGTTTCTCTTTGTCAGAATCCGTTGACAGCCAATTAAAAGAGATCTTTGAAGAATTAGAAATCGGGGGCTGAAACAACCGAATGCATGTGCCGCCTCGTTTGTTTTTACTTTGCCGGGCCTGAATAGATGAGTTTTTTGTTTAGGTCGTAATAGAAGACCTTTTCTGGCCGTCCTTTTTGGTTATAGTGGATGATACTGGATGTGTAGCCGATCTTTTTTGCTTTTGCCGTTTTGAAGACCACTTCGCCGGTGAGGATCTTTTTTCCTGGGCCGTAGGTTCTCAAAAAGCTCAGGTAGCCAAACTCATTGGGTAAGTCTTCCGGGGCTTCTCTGAGGTCTGCAGTGATTTTGCCGCCGTCGTCGTAAGTCACTTGCTGGTATGAAAACCCTAGGTTAGCAATCGCCTCGTCAACAGGGTACCGGTCTTCTTTACGTTTGACTCCTGCACCATCAAAGTAGACCTTTCGTAGCTTCAACCGGGATTTTTTGAAGTTTTCTTCGACAAGGGTTTGGCCTCCAAATTCGTTGGAACTTTCCAAAACCCTACCTTTTGGTTCACAACTCGCCAGGCTGAAGCACAACAGAGCGGTGGTTAAGGTGCACAGCTGTTTGAATTTTTGAATCTGGATCATCCAACTCCTTTTGATTTGTTCATTAAAAAATAAAGCAAGAATCCGTCCTTTTTTCTCTTTGCACAAGAAGGGATTTTTTGTGGCCCAGGTCTGTCTATTTTAGGGATTGACCTTTTGCCGAATCCCCTTAGGCTAGGCCATACCAAACCTAGCTGTAAACTCACCCCTAAACCGCCCAGGATTCAATGGACTTGCTTGATTTTGCCGCACAAGAGCGATTGAAAAAAACGGCCCCATTGGCAGAGAGGATGCGGCCCCAAACCTTGGACCAATTTGTTGGGCAAGACCATATTTTGGGCCCTGGTCGGTTGTTGAGGCGGGCGATTCTCGCGGATCAGCTTTCTAGTTTGATCTTTTATGGGCCTCCAGGGACGGGAAAAACGACCTTAGCGAGGATCATCGCCAACCAAAGCAAATCCCAGTTTTTGGCGATCAATGCGGTTTTGGCGGGGATTAAGGATATCCGAGAGGCGATCAAACAAGCGGAAGAAACCCAAAAACAACAAGCCCAGCGCAGTATCTTATTCATCGATGAGGTCCACCGGTTTAACAAGGCCCAACAAGATGCATTGCTTCCCCACGTGGAACGTGGACTGATTGTGTTGGTCGGGGCAACCACCGAAAATCCTTTTTTTGAGGTCAACAAGGCATTGGTCAGTCGGTCCCGGGTGTTTGAGCTCCGGGGCCTCGAACAGGAAGATTTAGAAAAAGTGCTCCAGTTGGCTTTAGTGGATGTCGAACGTGGGTTTGGGGAACTGCAAGTGAATTTGGCCGAGGACGCTTTGATTCACTTAGCGAGCGTTGCTTCCGGTGACGCTCGGGCGGCCCTAAATGCCTTGGAGTTAGCGGTTGTTTCCAGCGAACCCGATGAAGAGGGCGTGATTCAGGTCGATTTGGCGGTCGCCGAGGACTCAATCCAACGCAGGGCAGTTTTGTACGACAAGGATGGGGACGCTCATTTTGATATTGCTTCGGCATTCATCAAGTCCATCCGAGGCTCAGACCCGGACGCTGCTTTGTACTGGATGGCTCGGATGATTTATGGCGGTGAAGACCCCAAATTTTTGTTTCGCCGTATGGTGATTTCCGCTTGTGAAGACATTGGCCTTGCAGACCCAAGGGCTTTGGAACAGGTGATGGCTGCGTCAAATGCTTATGCGCAAGTGGGGCTACCAGAGGGGCGATTTCACCTAGCCCAGGCCTGTATTTACTTGGCAACAGCCCCCAAATCAAACAGCAACTTTGCTTTTTTTGATGCGTTGAAAGCGGTGGAAAAAGAACAGTCCTCAGGGGTGCCGAACCACCTCAAGGACCCGAACCGAGATCAAACCGATTTAGGCCACGGGAAGGGCTATCTCTACCCCCATGCCTACAAGGACCATTGGGTTGAGCAGCAATACCTGCCTGCAGAATTACAAGGACGTTTGTTTTATCAACCACAGGGCTTGGGGTTTGAAAAGGAGATTAAAAACGAAGTCGAGCGAAATCGAGAGGCTTTGCTTGCGAGCATGGCGGACTCCGGCTTGCAGGATCAGGCCGCTTGGGAACAACGTTCTTTGGGCTCTGATGCTGTGGCAATTGGCGAAATGCGAGATGAGCTATGCCTCTTGATGGGGGAGCTGGAGGCACAACCGATGGTTTTATGTATCGGACGGTATGCAAGTCTGTTTGCACGCGAGGTGTTGCGCAACTCGGTTCAACCAACGGTTTATTGCCATGGCCTCAATGAAAAACAAGGGAAGTGGCTCAAATCCTCCTTCCCTGGCGATGTCTTTTCAGCACCACAGATACGAACCGGTGATTTGGATGAAGTTTTGTTGGGGTTGAAAACCGAGGGGATTTCTTTTGACTTGGTGATCGGTGCAGAAATTCCCTTTGAAGCCTTTGCCGGGGTTGCCAGCCAAGTCTGCTCGAAAGGGAAGTTTGTATTCGCCAACCGGTTGCACAGCGCTGGGCAAAGGCTGTCCGCTTTTTTAGGGGAGTCCTACCTGAAAACCCCACCAGGGGCATCCCTGGGCCAAGGGGAATCGGAAATGTTTGGGGACGCAGCAAACCCAAAAATGTCTAGAGGGTTTGAAGAGACCGTCACCCAACTTGAAATGGAAAATTTAGAGCCAGTTGGCCAGTTTGTTCGGGAGTTTATCTACCCTGTCCAGGTGACCAGCCGCCAGCTGGACACTTGGTTTGCAGAGGGCCGACCCTTTGGTTATGCCGCCTACTTAGAACCCTTTGGGGCTGAGGTCACCAAAGAACTGAAAACCCAACTGGAGCGGGTTTTGTTGGGGAAAACGGTGTCGTGGAAAAGCCAATGGGGCTTTTTTCAGGCAAAATGGCCCTAAGAGCCTTTAGCAAATTCCAAAGGCAACCCCTCTTGGTGCCATCGAGAGACCCCGCCGACAACGTTATAAACGTCATCAAAGCCCAAGGCTAGCAAGATTTTTCGGGCTGATAAGCTCCGGCTTCCAGAATGGCAAATCACTAAGACTTCTTTGGTTTTATGGGCGGCTAACTTTGCTGCTTGGCTTTGAAGCTCTTGCACAGGGACCAGTAAACTTCCTTTGACGTGGGCTTGTTTGTATTCTGGGCCAGTTCTAACATCCAACAAAATCGTATTCTTTTTCCCTACTTTGAGTTTTTCCGACGCTTCAGTAGGTGTTAAGTTGGAAGGGTCATTTGTTGAGGAACGGTTGAAGCCAAACATAAAATCTCCTGAAACCTGTTTGTTAATTCGAATATGTGAATATATACTATCTCTTTTACCAGAGAAGGTCAACCCCTTCTCTGGACAAAAGGTAACTGCTGAGTTCATCGGCGAGCAACATCCCTTGGGGTGTTAAACTTAACCTTGTTCCTTGGATTTTAAGCAGCCCTTTTCCTTCTAAACCGGTAAGTTGAGTGACCAGTTTTTCTGGGTTCTTAAAAAAAACCGCCAAATCAACCCCAATGGGCTGCCGGAGCCCAAGCATCCAGAGTTCCTCTTGCTGTTGCTGACCGGTCAGTTTTTCATTTGAGACCCAAGGAAAGCTGTTCTGTGAAACCGCTGTTCGGTATTCTTTGTGCCGTCGTTGATTGGCATACCGACTGCCCTGGATGTAACCATGGGCTGACATACCGAGGCCTAAATAAGCTTCTCCCGCCCAATTCGAAAGGTTTTGCCTCGATTGGTGCCCTGGCTTGGAAAAGTTACTCACCTCATATTGCAGGAAACCAGCAGATTGAAATACCTTGATCAGCTCCATATATTGGGCTGAAATGTTTTGCTCCTGCTTGGAAGGGAACTCCCGCCAAAGGCTGTTTCTGTATATTTTGCTGCCTTTTTCGACACCCAAAGCGTAGGCCGAAAGATGGGTTGCCGGTAGAGCGGTGAACTGTGATAAATCCTTTTGGAAGTTTGCTTCTGTCTGTCCAGGGTACCCAAACATAAAATCCAAATTGATGTCGTTGAAACCTGCTGCCAGCAAGCTTTCTAGGGCTTGATGGGATTGAGCCGTAGTGTGGGACCGGCCCAAGGTTTTTAAAGAACCATCATCAAAACTCTGCACCCCCAAGCTGACCCGGTTAAACCCCAATTCACGGAGCCCTAGAGCATATCCAGGGGATAGATCTTCGGGGTTCAGCTCAATGGTCCACTGGACCTGAGGTGTCCTGAGGTGATCAGGAAAACACCCAACGATCCAAGACAGCTCTGTGAGCGAAAGCCGAGAAGGGGTCCCGCCGCCAAAATACACCGAAAACACCGCTGATAGGTCCAGCTGAAAGGCTTGTTTGTATTGGTCCAGCTCTGAGCAAAGCAGCTGCAAATAGTTTTGATGGTCCTTAGGCTCAGGCAAGACGGCAAAAGCGCAAAAGGGGCAAATGGTCTGGCAAAAGGGGATATGGACGTAGATACTTTTTACGGGCCGGTGGGTCACCAATCTTTCTCCACAGCCTGCTGACCCCTTTGTTGGAACCCAAGGCGTTTCTTTCGAAACTCTTTTTCCTTGTTTGCTTGTTGCTGTAATTTTAGCAGCTTCTTAAGGGCCTCTTTAGCCTTTTGCTCAGATTGGCCTTGTTTTTTTTTGTGGTCTTTAGTCTCTTCTTTTCTATTTTCTTTGGATGGATCAGCCTGTTGATCATCCTTGTTAGACTTTTTCTGGTCCTTTTGGGCTTGCTCCCCTGGTTTTTTGGCCTGCTGGTTATCCTTTTCTTGCTTCTTTTGTTCTTGGTCAGAGGGCTTTTGTTCGTCTTTTTTGGATTCGCTCAGCAGCTCCAAAGCGGCCTGGGTCTTTTGGGCCGCCCTTTTCTGGGATTTTTCAAAACTAAATTGTTGGTCCGCCTGCAAGGAAAGGTTTGCTTCCTGTTGTGCCGAAGCTGCGGCCTGCAATAAGGCCAGCAACTCTTTGTGCTTGGGGTGGCTTTTCCAAGGCTCGGCGGATGTTGCCAGAGTTTGAGCGTTGAAAAGCTGTTGGGCAGCCCATTCGATGCTCGAAAAACGTGGTGTTTTTTGCAGGCTCAAGACAGCTTGCTGGGATTTCAAAATCTGTTTTAAACGTTGATCAAGCGGGGGGAAATAGCCCTTCAATCCCGATATGCTCAAGCTCGGTTTATTTGCCTCTGGTCGGGCCAACTCCGCCTTTGTCGCCGTCCAGTCGCTCGTGAAATCAGCAAAGCTCGGTGTAACAGGGGCAAAGTAAAATAAACATATCAGTAAAAGCCACAGGATCTTCAATCTAAATACCCAAAAAGGTTAGTGTCATATTTTTGGCCATTTGGAACATTTTGGCAAGTGCTCACAGCGATTTATCAAGATAAAAAAGTATTGCCGAAGCCTTTGATATGTGGGACGCTCCCCGTGAACCTTTTGCTGTTACAGGTGTATTTTGAATAATTCTAAATTTTCTACCGATGCTGCTGCGGCCTTTGAAGTGCTGAATGCTCAAATTCTTGCCCTTGGCAGCGCTGAGTCAGTGCACTTTTTCTTTGATCATCTGCAGGGATTGATTTCTAAACTGGATAGGCTGAACCCGAATCATTTAAAATCTGTTTTAGAAAAATTTTCTCCTCCGAAAGAGGGAGAGCTGTATAATGAAGTGGGCTCATTGCTGCGCCGGTTTCATACCCGAATGACTGAAATTGGGGACCTGATCCCTGAGGGGATCACACAGCTAGACGAAGACGAAGTGTCCGGGATGACCGGACACTTGCAACATATTTTAAAAATAACGGACAAAGCAGCGAATCGAACGTTGGATTTGTCTGAAGAAACACTCGACGCCCTGTCTGAAGAAGGAAGCGAACTCTCTGCTTTGCAGGTTGAGCTGGGCCAGTTGGCCGGGTATAGCTGCCTGGATGAACAAGCAAAGAAAAAAATTGAGTCTGTAACAGCAGGTGTTCAAAGGATGTTAGCCCAAAACACAGCCCATCAAAACAGGGTGAATAATATTCTTTTAGCTCAAGACTTCCAGGATTTAACCGGTCAATTGATCCAAAAAATGCTTGGGCTGGTGGGGATTCTTGAAAACGATTTGGTGAGCTTGGTGAGGCAATTTGGGACAGTAAAAGCACAAAAAGAAAAAGACCCCTTGCTAAATGGACCATTAGCTGCCGAAAATGAACAGCGTCAAGATCAAAACGATATTGACAGCCTTTTGGGACAGTTTGGATTTTAGCTTTATGAAACGCTCCGTTTTTACGATTATCCTCCTCAGTCTGGTCAGTGGCTCAAGCCTCTGTTTCGGTTCCTCTGAAATCAAAACAAAAGTTCAAACAGTTTGGACAGGGGACAGCCCCTCATTGGGACAAGGTGCGAAGAAAACCTATAAGAAACAACCCAGTATTAGGGCGATAAAACACCCTTCTGGATCTGCGGGCCAATCTCCTAAGGTGAAAACTCAAGGTGTTGGCAAAAAAGAGACACCTGCTTCTGTGACCAACCTGAACCCCTATTGGGTCCAGGTTGGTGCTTTTTCATCAGAGTCAAACGCTCATCGGCTTGCTGCCCGTCTGAAGGCAATAGGATACCACAGCCAGTTGCACCTGACTAAAAATCTGGATCACCGTGTGCTGTATTTAGTGCTGATCGGGGACTTTGCCCACGATAAGGCCGCTCTGGAGTTGGCGGAAGACTACAGCTTGAAACAGGAGTCTAGGGCGGTTGTTGTCCGTGACGGGGCTGTGATTAGGGTGTTTAACCCGTTGCCGCCGTTGGTTGTCAAAGATAAAGTACCTCGGATTTATGCCAAGCCAGGGGAGAAAGATCCGCTTTTGGTGGAACCTCCAGATTCGATCTACACCCCTACAAAACAGCCTGAGGCAAAGTACTCGTTTTCTGTCGGTGGGTTGTACAAACATAGCCCAGCAAAAAAGCTTGCACGTGAGTTAAGAAAAAAAGGGTATCGGCCACGATTATCAAAACGGAAAGATATCAATCAATTGGACTGGTGGTATGTGGTTGAAATCGGGAATTTCTTCACCAAAACAGACGCCGAATCTGCAGCAACTGTGTTTTTTGAACGGGAACATTTAATGACTGAGGTCAATATCCCTTGAATTATCTGCAAACTATCCCTAGGGATAACAACCGATTTTTGTTGTTAATCTCGGCAAAACCGGTTGACAATCATGCCATTTGGAGGTATTACCTAAGGGTAGTCCTTTGCCTATGGGGTAAGGATTATCAGGGCTATAAACCTATAGATATGACCGGTGTTAAAAACCTATGAGCCATCCGAATCAGCAAAATGGGCGAGTTGTTATTGGACTTGATATTGGAACAACCAAGATTTGTGTGGTTGCGTCCGAAATCGGTGCAAATGGAAAAATTCAGATTATTGGCTTTGGCCAGTCTGCTTCCGAGGGGTTGAACCGAGGGGTTGTGACCAATATTTCTGCGGCGGCAAACTCGATCCGAAAGGCAGTTGATGAATGCCAACTGAAGAGCGGCATTGAAATTGACTCGGTGTATGCGGGAATCGCAGGTCACCACATCACTGGGCTCAACCGAGACGGTGTTGTGGCTGTTCGTGGTGATACCATCACCGCTCAAGATATTCAGCGGGTGATCGAAACGGCACGAGCTTGCAACTTTCCAGATAAAGAAATTCTCCACACCCTGTGCCAAGAGTACATTGTGGATGGTCAAGACGGCGTAAAAGAGCCGATTGGCATGGCTGGAAAACGTTTGGAGGCTAAGGTCCATTTGATCTTGGGCTCTGTGACTTCTGCCGCTAACATCGTCCAGTGTTGTCACAATGCAGGCCTGCATGTGAATAATGTGGTATTGGAGCCTTTGGCTTCTAGCCTTGCGGTTTTAGAGGAAGAAGAAAAAGAGTTAGGTGTGGTGTTGTTGGATATCGGTGGCGGTACCAGCGATATGGTGATTTATAAAAACGGCTCCATTGTCCACACCAGTGTTTTACCTTTAGGCGGGCATCAAGTAACCAATGACATTGCCATTGGCTTAAGGACAACCAAGGACGAGGCGTTGCGGGTCAAACACACCAGCGGTATCGCCATGGTTTCGATGGTGAACGCTAGCGATACGGTGACGTTAAAAGGCATTGCTGGTCGGGAAGATCGGGTGCTAGAAAAGAAATTGCTCGCCTCGGTGGTCCAAGCAAGGTACGAAGAGATTTTTGATTTGATTTTGGCGGATATCACTCGGTCTGGCTATTTGCCCTCTGTGGCAGCTGGATTGGTGTTGACTGGCGGCAGTAGTTTGATGAAAGGGGCTGCTCGTCTTGCTTCAGAAATAATGCAATTACCGGTTCGTATTGGGACCCCTATCCATATTGAAGGGCTCGATGAATTGGTTGATTCGCCGATTTATGCGACCGCTGTGGGACTGGTGAAGTACGGGGCAGAAAACGACCTCGACACTAGTTTTACCCTGGACGCAAACCCAGAAAAAATATTCACCAACGTTGTTGGGAACATGAAAAACAACATCAAAAACTTTTTTGATCTGTTTTAATTTTAAAAGCCAGTTAACTTTATTTCCTCAGCACTCCCCGCTGGTTGATGAAGCTCTGATTGGAGAACCGCACCTCAATACCTGAAGGGTCACCATGGTCATCGAATTTGATAATTTCGAAGCTGAATCCAAAGACACCGGCTTGCCGGTCATTAAAGTCATCGGAGTTGGCGGCGGCGGCGGAAACGTCGTAAATCGGATGGTCCGTGACGGCATTAAAAAAGTACAGTATGCGGCGGCAAACACCGACGTGATGGTGCTCAACTCGTCGCTTGCCGATGTAACCATCACCTTAGGCTCTGAAGTGACCAAGGGGTTGGGTGCAGGGATGAAGCCGGATGTTGGCAAAATGGCTGCCGAAGAAACAGCGGAGCAAATCCAAGCCTTTTTGGAAGGCACGGATATGGTGTTTATTGCTGCTGGAATGGGCGGTGGTACCGGTACGGGTGCGGCTCCTGTGATTGCTGAGCTGGCTCGGGAAAAGAAGATCCTGACCGTTGGCGTGGTGACTTCTCCCTTTCGTTTTGAAGGGAATAAACGGTCCCGCATTGCAGAAAAAGGCATTGAAGAACTTAAAAAACATGTAGATACCCTGATGGTTATCCCTAACAATAAATTGTTGGAGATTGCGTCTCAAAAAACAACCATGAACGAAGCCTTCGAAATCGCTGATGATGTGCTCAAACAGGCAATCAGTGGGATCACCAACTTGGTGAACTTAGAAGGTGTGATCAACCTGGATTTTGCCGACTTGAAGACGGTGATGAGCAACAAAGGCCGGGCTATCATGGGGACCGGTATAGGACAAGGGGAGAACCGAGGTCTTGATGCCGCTAAAAAGGCGGTCTCTAGCCCGTTGTTGTCTGACTGCCCGATCAGCGGTGCGACCGGGGTGATCATCAATATCGTTGCTGATGAATCGTTCAGTTTGCTGGACGCTGAAGCGGCAGCAAACTTTATTGAAGCCACAGCCGACCACGATGCCGACGTGATTTTTGGTTTAGTCACCGACCCTACCAAAGAAAATGAAGTGGTGATTACTGTCATTGCGACAGGCTTCGAAACTTCCGAAGAGCTAGCTGTTGAGCTGCCTGTACAACACGCCCCGTTGCGGGTGGTGGATTCAATGAAGCATTCTAAAGATGAACTGCTTACACCGGCAGTTGCAAAGCTAAACGAGCCCATCGAGCCGATTGAGGTTGTGGAAGCTGCGCCAAAGACACCTCCAGTTCAACCCAAAGTTCCTGAGGCTGCGCCTGTGCCAGAACCTACTCAGAAATCGGTTGAACAGAAGTTATATTACCCCGATTCAAATGGTGAAAGCGCTGAGCCTTTCAAGACGGACGACTATGAAGTTCCTAGCTTCATGCGGCCTCGACGACACCAAAACTAAAGACCCTAACTCCCAAATGGCTCCTTTGTTCCAAAAGGGGCCGATAAAAGAAAACATGAAAAAATCCTTTGCTCCTTATTTATGGGCGACCCTTGCGATCAGCCTGTTCAGTTGGGCAGCCTTAGAATTGGTGTTGCTTTTCAGTCTACAAGTTGGCCTCAACTCCCACGGTATCTTAGCTGGCGCTGTGGTTGGCGTGACTTTAGGGGCTATGTTTGCCGCTTTAGACGGCTTTCTTGGCCAAGCACCAAAAAAAATACGAGCTGGAGCTAAATATGGAGCTGCCCTCGGCGGCCTCGGCGGGGTGTTAGGCTTCTATTTGATTGACCAAATTGCCGACCGGTTCCAGCCCTTTGAAATCAGTGCTGTGGTGGAAAACTTAGTCTACGCCCAGCGTTGGACTTTACTGGGTATTGCTATTGGCGCCGCTATTGGCGCTGCGGAGCGTTCAAACCGGGTGACTGTACGTAACCTGATCGCAGGGATTGTGGCCGGCCTCGCTGCAACCTTGTTTAACGGTGTGATTGGTGGATTGATTGACTATCCCTTCTTGGTCCGTGGCATCAGCTTGATTTTCTTTTCCTTCGCTTTCATCTTGGCCCACATTAAGCTGCGTAGCTACAAACGCCAACATTGGGTGTTGTTTTTGAATGGGCATCACGCAGGAGCGGAGTTTGAGCTGAATCAAAATCTCTTGTTTTTAGGGACTCAGAACAACGACGACATCAACTTGAATTCCTATGAGAACGTCAACTCGACCCACGCTAAGTTGATCAAATATGAATACGGGTTTTCGTTGGTCGATAACGACCCCTTTTGCCAGACTTTTGTCAATTATCGCAATATCACAGAGCAACCCCTAAAAAATGGGGATTTAATCCGTGTGGGAACCGCACTTTTACAATATCGCAGCCTAGGTTAAAATGAAATTTTTTGCTTTAACGTTAGCCTTCTTGGCAAGTTCACCTAGCTTATTTGCCCGCGATTTGTTTTTAGGACTCACTGGCGACATAGACTTGTTTTTTATCCTGCCTGGTTTGGCGGTGGGCTTTGTGTTGATTTTTTATGCGAAAAGTCAATACCTCAAGCCACCAGCGAGCCGTTTGGGGTTTATTTCTATCACTCCGCAGCGGGCTCAAAAGTTTTTTCCGTTGACCGAGGACATTGAAAACATGGAGCCGGTGGTCGCTGCATTGGCGAACGAAGACACCAAGGTCTACAGCAATTTAGGTAAGATCACCTTGACCCACAAGTCCACTGGGACTTACTTAGAAGAAAAAAACTACAAAATCTCTATTTTATTGAACCGTCGCCGATGTCGCCGAGGGTACCTCAATGATGGTGACGTGCTGGACATGGGCGAGTTGACCCTAATGTTCGTGAGCCCTCACCAAAAGAAAGAGCGTGAAGAACAAGTCCCGGTTTCGGAACACTTGATTCCACGAGTCAAGAGAGCACAAGGCCAGCCGATCAAGGCGTACCCAACTTTGATCCCTTCGGACTCTCGGAAAAAGACTTTTTTCCTCACGAAAAACCTTATTTTTGTGGGCCGCAGTGACACCTGCGATTTGGTCTCGAAAGCGAAGTCGATTTCTAGGCGACACTCTAGCATCGAAAAAGTTTCAGGTCGGTATAAAATTACGGACCTACAAACCATCGGTGGCACCTTTGTGAATGGCCGTAGGGTTGAACAAAAGTTCCTGAAAGATGGTGACCACATCACCTTTGAATCTGTGAAATATACCTTTTCTTTGTCTGGAAAGGCTCGTTAACCTTAGACTCCCTACACCCTGATATGCAAGATCATATGAAAGCACCAAAGGGTTTTTTATTCTCTGGGGTCACCGCTGGGATCAAAGAGTCTGGGAAAAAAGATTTAGGTTTGGTCACTTTAGAGTCCCCTGGAATCATGGGGGGAGTCTACACCAAAAATAAATTCCCTTCCGCCCATGTAGACTATTGCCGAACCCTGACCCCCTGCTTGGAATTCAAGGCATTGGTGGTTAATTCTGGGAACGCAAATGCGGCGACCGGCGAAGAAGGTCGCAAACGTAACCTGGAAATGGCGTCCATCATAGCGGACTTGGTCGGTTCACGGTTTGAGCAGGTTTTTACCTCTTCGACCGGTATCATTGGACCACAGTTGCCGGTGGACCGGATCAAAAAATCAAGCTGGCAGCTCTTTGATGATTTAGGGGAGGACCCCAAGCCTTTTGCTCAGTCGATCCTGACCACTGATTTGACCTTGAAGATGGTTCATCAAGAGCTAGAAATTGATGGGGTCATGCATCAGGTTTTGGGTATCGCAAAGGGCTCTGGGATGATCATGCCAAACATGGGGACCATGTTGGCCTATATCTTCACCGATGCGCCGATCCCACCGGACGAAATCCAAAAAATCGCTTCAGAGACTGCGGAACGCAGTTTTAATTTAGTGAGCGTGGACGGGGATACCTCCACGAACGATACCCTCATGGTGATTTCCTCGAACCCCGGTCCAACGACAGCCTTGGCTCGGACCAAACATGTTATCCTCGATGTTGCCAAAGAGTTATCCCAGTTGATCGCCGCTGACGGCGAAGGGGCTAAACATTTGATTGAGGCAACCGTTTGCAGCGCTCCTGATAAAGATGTCGCAAAAAAGGCATTGATGGCGGTTCTGAATTCCCCGTTAGTCAAAACAGCGGTACACGGTGAAGACCCAAATTGGGGGCGATTGATGATGGCTATTGGTAACGGCCTGTCGACTGTCGATGGGTTCTGGCACCAGCCGATTTGCATTCATATCCAGGGGATTCAGGTTTTTGGCCGTGGCGAACCGGTCGAGTTTGCTGAGGCTGAGCTGAAGGCAAAAATGGCCGAATTTAAGGTGTTGATTGATATTGACCTTCACGCTGGTGAAGAGAGCTTGACGGGATGGGGCTGTGACTTGTCCAAAGAGTATATCTCGATCAACGCTGAATACCGTACTTGATGAAGATTTTAGCAGACCGGCATATCCCTTGGGTCGATCCTTTTTTCTCGCCGTTCGGGGAACTGTCCTACTTTGAACAACAGCCCCCGATTGACCTAGCTCAAACCGAAGGGTTGTTGCTGCGAACCACCGTCTCAGTGGATCAAGCGTTACTTTCTAAACACCACCCCCGATTCATTGCCTCGCCGACCGCCGGGACGGACCATGTGGACCGCTCCCTGCTGGCAGACCAGGACATTCCCTTTTTTTATGCCCCTGGGTGTAACGCCTTAGCGGTGGCTCAATGGGTGATCAGTGCGTTGGTGCTGACCTATGGTGGCTTGGAACCCCTGGCAGGTAAAAAGTTAGGGATTGTTGGACTTGGGCAAGTGGGTCGTCAGTTGAAACGGCTGGCAGAAATTTTGGGGATGGAAGTTAGGGCCAATGACCCGCCTCAGGCGGACCTCGGGTTAGGCGGAGAGTGGGCTGAGTTGCACGATCTGCTGGGGTGGTGCGATCTGGTTAGCCTGCACGTCCCTTGGTCAAAAACCTCTGGACACCCAACCGCTGGATTGATTGATCGCCGTGCCTTGGACTGTTTGAACGATCAAGCCGTGGTGATCAACAGCAGCCGAGGGGGAATCATTGATGAGTCCGCTTTGCTGGAACAGCAACCCCGCTTTAAAGGCGTGATCTTAGACACTTGGGCCGGAGAGCCTCGGATCAACCGTAAGTTGTTGGGCCAAGTTCAAGTTGCTAGCCCCCACATCGCTGGTTATAGCTTAGAAGCCAAATGGAACGGAACTCAAATGATCGCTCAACAGGTCGCCGAGTTCTTTGGGTTCCCGGTGCCGAACCCTGCCTCTTTGATTGAACCTTTGCAGGTAAGCCTTGCTACAGGTGTGGTTCCTCTCTTCGGGCAGGTCAGCCAAATCCCCGGTTTGGACGTTCAGCTGCGGGCCTCAAACGACTTCGCACGGTTGAGGAACCATTTTTCGCTACGGCACCAGTGGAGCTCTGTGATTGTAGAAGATCTTAGTCAAGCTTCAAAAACCGAAGTTTGTTTGTTGGAAAAACTAGGGTTCCAACTCCGTTGATTGGTTTTTTTCGGGATTTCTTTCTTTACATAAAACAACCTTTTAACACTGCAAAAAAAATCGACTTTTGTTAGGCTCTGTCTATGCGACTGGAAACAAAAAATTTGATCAAAACCTACGGTAAACGAACCGTAGTGAAAGGCGTCTCCTTTGAAATCGAACAAGGGGAGGTGGTCGGTCTGCTAGGGGCCAATGGTGCGGGCAAAACCACCAGTTTTTATATGGTTGTTGGTGTGGTACGACCGACGGACGGCCATATTTTTATGGATGGCAAAGAAATCACCAAACTGCCGATGTTCCAACGGGCCCGGCAGGGGCTGGGGTACTTGCCCCAAGAGGCTTCAGTATTTCGCAAGATGACGGTCGAAGAAAACCTCTGGTCCATCTTAGAAACCCTGAAGATGACCAAAAAAGAACAACACAAAAAGGCTGACCAGATCCTGGATGATCTGCACATCCAACATATTCGCAAGAACAAAGGGTTTTCTCTCTCCGGTGGGGAGCGTCGGCGGGTTGAAATCGGGCGGGCTTTGGTGACAGACCCAAAATTTATGTTGTTGGACGAACCCTTTGCAGGGGTAGACCCCATTGCGGTGATTGATATCCAGCAGGTGATCAAAGAATTATCAGAAAAAAAGATCGGGATTTTGATCACAGACCACAATGTCCGTGAAACGTTGGGCATTGTAGACCGAGGGTATATCATGAACGACGGCAAAATCTTGGTCGCCGGGGAGCCCAAAGAAATCATCAACGACGAAACCGCCAAGAAAGTGTATCTTGGCGAACATTTTTCTCTATAACGGAACCCCTACAATCCTGCTATCCTGAACCATCATGAGATTGCTGAGGCTCGAAGTTGCCGGATTTAAGTCTTTCCCTGATAAGGCGAGCATCGATTTTGTGCAAGATGGGGTCTCGATTGTGGTCGGGCCAAACGGCTGCGGGAAGTCGAACATTGTAGACGCTATCCGCTGGGCTTTAGGGGAGCAAAGCGCAAAACACCTGCGAGGCACATCGATGGAAGATGTGATTTTTGCAGGTTCCTCCAGCCGGGGGCCAGTGGGGCTTGCACAGGTTACCCTGGTGTTCAGCAACCCCTTCCATGACACCATCTCCAAATACAGTGAATACACCGAAATTGCGGTTTGCCGAAAGCTTTTTCGTTCTGGCGAAAGTGCTTACCTCATCAATAAAACCAACTGCCGTTTGTCCGATGTCCGTGAACTCTTCATGGATACTGGGATTGGCGGGAAGGGCTATAGCATCATCGAACAGGGGAAAATCGACCGGATTGTGACATCAAACCCTGGTGAGCGTCGAAACCTGATTGATGAAGCAGCGGGGATTGTAAAATTCAAGGCGAAAAAGGCCGATGCGCTCAAACGATTTGCCATCTCTCGGACCAATCTAGAACGGGTTGAAGACGTCTTACGAGAGCTTCGTATCCAGGAAGAACGGTTGGTGGTGCAAGTGGAGCAGGCCGATGCCTATACCTCCGCCAAAGGTCGTATTGAGCGGCTAAGCCAGTTGAGTGCCGCACATCAATGGGAAAAGCTCAAAACTTTGGCGGATCAACAGCTGGACGAAAAAAATGCCGCTTTGCAACTCTCCGAGGACCTGTCCGTAAAATTGGTGAGTTTGGCCACCCAAAAAGAAGGGGTCGGCTTGGAATTGAGCCAGCAACAATCCAAAAAAGAAGAAACCGCAACCCAGGTGAACCTATACCGGGAACGGTTGATCAAGTTAGAAAGCCGGATTGAAAAGGACATCGAAACCATCCGGTATTTAGGGGATTGGCAGACCAAGGGAACCCAAGAGCTGGAGCAAATTGAGGGGCAAATCGAGGCCTTGATGGGCCAAGAAGAAGCCTTGTTAGACGCCAACCAGTCCGTGGAATCAGAACAAGAGGAACGGCAGCACGAGCTAGCTGTGACCATTGAGGAAATCAAGGTGATGTCAGAGCGGCTTGGGGACCAAGAATCAGACAACCGGATTCACCAGGAAACCCACCTGCAAGCAAAAGTCAGCCTCACCAAAAAGGCAGGGGAAGTCGCCCGTCATGAAGACCGTCTGAAAGAGGCCAAAAAACGAGGGCAAGAGGCCAAGGAAGCCTTGGTGCTCGCCACAGAACGGTTGATCACCTCAGAAGAAAACCAAACCGAAGTTGCCGAAGTTTTGGAGGGAAAAAAAGGGCAACAAGAGCTGGTGGTCAAGGATTTGGAGTTTAACCGGGAAAAACTCACCGAACGGCAATCCGCTTTGGAGGTGCAAAACCGAAAGATCGACGACCAAGAAAAGGAATACACCCAGGCGGAAAGCCGGTTGACCAGTTTAAAACAGCTTCAACAAAATCACGAAGACTTCACACCAACCATCAAGCGATTGTTAGACCATTTCGCTGCCTTCCCCGAAGAGCGAGCCGAACTGGGCTTTATTGGCCCCTTGGCAGATGTGATCGAAGTGGGAACCAAGCTGGAGAGTTGGACCGAAAACCTATTGGGACGCCATTTTAACTTGCTTCTGTTTGAGTCCCACTATCATTTGACCCAGATCAAAGGGTTGATGGAGCGGCTAGAGATTGAGCATTTGCAGATATATTTCCTTGATCTATGCGCTCCACTCAAAAGCAACCTGGATTTTTTAATCCCTTGGAAATCTAAGCCAGAGGGTTTGTTTCTCAGTGGTCATTACCATGCCCTTGAAAAACGGTCTCACCAGATATCCCCACCAGACTTGGGGAAAGACCGTAACCTGCTGCTCAATGACCAGTCCCTTTTGACCCGTGAAGGGGTCTTTCATTTGGGGTTGCCTTCGGAAGCGAAAATCCTCGAAGGTTATTTGAGTCGTCAAAAAGAATTCCACCAGCTTGCGGGGCAGTTGGGGCAGATGAAACAAAAGATCGAGGACTTGGTGTATGACCAAGGCTGGATCAAAGAAGAAGTCAAAGAGTTAGATTGGACGGTCACCGACTTGGTCCAGCAAAACCAACAGCTAGAAATCGAAGTCCGAGAAACCACCAAAGAGTTGGAAGGGTGGAATAAAGATTGTGACCGCCTCGCCGCCGACCTAGAAAGGCTGCAAGGGGCCTGCGATCAGCAGAGCGGTGTGGATACCCAGCTAGAAGAACAAAGGGCGCAAGCGGTTTCTGGGATCAAAGAGGCAGAGCAAGAGCTTCTCGACCTAGAAGCTAAAAAAACAGAAGGTGCGGCTTTAGCCCAAGAACTACGCCTGTTGTGGGAACAACAAAAGGGGCAGAGACAGCAGATAGAAGTCGCTTGTGCGAGCTTGAAAGAAAAAGCGAGCCATCAAAAAGAGTTGGCCCGAAGGATTCAAGACGACCTGCGCAGTCTCCAGACCCGCCACCATGAAACCAAGACCCAAAGCCAAGACCACACCAAACGACGGGCGGAGCTAGAAAACAACATCATCACCTTGCAAGACCAACAACCTCAACTAGTCACCAGCATCCGGGAGATGGAAAAAGAGGTTCAGGAGTTGACCGAACACTTGGAAAGCCAGGGCCACCAGGTTCGAAAAATTGAAACCGAGGAAAAGGAACTTAGAGCCTTGGTGAACAGCCACAAGGAAAAGGCCCATCACTTTGACCTGAAGCTCGCCCAGCTTGGCCAAGAAGGGATTTCGATTGAGCAAAAGCTTTTTGAGGAATGGGGTGTTCGCCCCGCAGAAGTGTTGCAACTCAGCCAAAATGAAAACTTTGACCCTTCTGGAGTCACAAAAGAAATCAGTAAGCTGAAGTCAATTTTGCAGGGTTTAGGGGACGTGAATCTAGGGGCAAAAAAAGAGTATGATGAGTTGAAGGTTCGGTTAGACTTTTTGGATAAAGAATCAACCGATCTGTCCGAGAGCATCAGTGCTTTAGAAGACTCGATACAAAAAATTGATATGGAATCAAAGAGGCGGTTTAGCCAGACCTTTGAGCGAATCAACAAGGAATTTAACGAGTTATTCCCCAAGCTTTTTGGTGGTGGTTCGGCCTATTTGCGGCTCAGTGAGCCGGATAATATACTGGACTCAGGGGTTGAAATCATTGCGCAGCCCCCTGGGAAGAAGCTACAAAACATGACTTTGCTGTCTGGTGGGGAAAAAGCGATGACCGCCTTGGCTTTGATCTTTTCAATCTTCCAGTTCAAGCCCAGCCCCTTTTGTTTATTGGACGAGGTCGATGCGCCGCTTGATGACGGGAACAACCGCCGGTTTAACACCCATGTGAAGGCGTTGACCCAAAACAGTCAGTTCATCATCATCACCCACAACAAAAAAACCATGGAAATCGGGGACGCTATGTTTGGTGTAACCATGGAAGAACCAGGGGCCTCAAAAATTGTGTCTGTGGACTTTACCCGAGCACAGGCGTTGGTTTCCTGACTTGCCCTGACCCATAGCGAGGAGGTTGCTCTCCTCAGGCCGCCCCAGAGTTGGTTGTTAAGGTTGACTTGATGAAGTTCAACTGCAAAACCTCAAACTGGCATAAAACTTCGTAAGCCGAATCTTGGCCGATTTTTTTCTCTAGCTTTTGGATATCCTCCTGGAGGTTGACCAGCCCCAAAACTTGGGTTGCCAAAGCGAAGCGTTGGAGGATTTCTTTGGCTTCTCTATGGGATGCGCTCATCAAGTGAGTCTGTAACGCTTGGAGATAGGTGCTTGGGGACTGCTTGGGGGCAGCGATTTGTAACCTTTTGCTCGGTGCTATCAAAGTGACAGGCAGGGCGAACGAAAAGGTCGTGCCGATGTCAGGCTGACTTTCTACGGTCAGTTCCCCACCTAATATATTCACCAAACGCTCCACGATGGCTAAGCCTAAACCGCTGCCTTGGTTGTTGGTTTCGCCCCAGGCCTCAACTTGCCAAAAGGGTACAAACAGGTCTTTGATTTTTTCAGGAGACACGCCGATTCCGGTGTCAACAACCTGCACTTCTAAGCTTGAATCTTTTTTATTCAAGGACATCTGGACAGATACAGAACCTGTGTTTGTGTATTTGACCCCGTTGCTGATCAAGTTGGTTAGGATCTGCCGCAACTTAGTCTCGTCCACTTCGATGATTGAGGTCGCTTGATCGGTGTTGAAGCTGAGTGACAAGTCTTTTTCTTGGGCTGCTTGGCAAAACATGCTGGTCATTTCTGTGGCCAAGTCGGGCAAATGGACCTGCCGACTCAGTGGCTGTACTTGGCCTGCCTCTAGTTTGCCCCAGTCTAACAGGCTGTTGACCATTTCCAACATGGAGCAACTGCTTCGCTCCAAGGCTTGGATATACTCCCGCTGCTCAGCGTTTATCGGGGATTCGGAGAACCATTGGACCATGCCCATGATCCCGTTGATCGGAGTGCGGACTTCGTGGGCCAAAAGGTTCAGCACCGCTGTTTTATTGTCAGCATCTTGGTTCGCCTTGTCTCGGTCCTCCTTGAGTTGGCCTTGCAAACGCTCCAGAACTGCCTGGGAGTTTCGGTGGGCTTGGTCGGTTTGCTCAATGGTTTCCTTGAGGACACCTAACTGGTTCTTCGCCCAAATTCGCTCGATCAAAGCACGAATCCGCCGATTCAATTGGCTCTGTGGTTTTAGGTTTGATTGGTCGAAATGAAAGAGGCTGGGCTCTTTGTCCAACTCGGCATCTGAAACCATTAAACAGCCATAGGGCGAATCTTGCAGAAACGGGGTCAACACCTTGATCTGGATTTAAGAGGGTACAACCAGCACACCTCCAGGACCGGTGGACAATCGTTCTTTGATTTGTTCAAAATTACACAGAAGAATTTGGTCGATCCCCAGGCTGTGCGCCGCTACCGTAAGTTCTTCTTGAGGTTGAATCAATATAAGTTCTTGCTTCATCTTTTCTCCCGACTTCCAAAAAACCATGACCGTCTTTTTTTAGGGGGAGGCGAGAAGCTTTGTAAGATAGCTTCGATCAACTCAGGCTTAACCCCTTTAAACTCTAACCCAACTAACCGCCGCTCCAAACATTTTTGGTGGCACTGCTCCTCATCTTCGCTGATAAACACAGGTTCTTCAGCTTGGATTTCGTTGCGACAAAAGCGACAGGTTTCTGCCATCTCTGCTCCGGCGTTAGGTTGTGAAAAAGACTATAGGTGATGAAGAAGCAAGCTCCGGGCCAGACCGCCCTTTATCCAGTCAATTATATATAAACCGGGATTCGCCATGCCGTCCATCGTAGCTCCTTGTAGGGTCTTGAGCTGGTTTAATTGGAATTTTACCTCTCTTCCTTCTGGATTAATCAGGAGCAGATTGAGCGGTAACTTGACGGACTGCGAGAGTTCAATGAGCAAGTGAGAGCTCTTTTTTGCTTCGATGACCTGACCAATCGCTTGCTCTCGGTGAGGTGCCAGGGAACGGTTGACCAACCGTTTCAATGGCCGGTCGGTGCGGTTTGCCGAGAAAAACCCTCGGGTGACTTTAACAGGCCATTTGGATTTGATTTGCTGAAAATCCTCTTTGGATTGGCAGCTGGCGAGCCACTGGCATTGCTCTTTGGATCGTGGTTCTAATTTGACCCAGCAGATACCGGCGGTTTGGATCACTTCAAATTGGTCCAGTAAATAGAGGTCACGAGAATGAAACATCACCGTGCCCGCATCGCTTTGGTATAGACTGTTTCGTTGCCTCGGGCGCTCTGCACTGACGGCCTCTACAGAAGTTGGGCTTCGGTCTTCGCTCAGGAGGTTTCTAGGGCTATAGAACACCTCCAGGGGGCCTAAAACCGGTATTTCTAGCTCAGGCAAGGTGGCTTTATCTAGCGCTTCGATCAAGGTGAAAGGGAACTGGTTGGATAAAATCAACCGTTCTGGTTGGATCAAAGAGGCCCAGCGGAAGATGCTTCGTTGGTTAGGGCTGTTTTGCTCTAAACTCAACTGTATAGGGACTTTGGGGTGTTTCTCTTTGATCCCCATAGCGACCCCTGGGTCTTGGACCCGAACCGCTGCTACATCAGGTAGCCATTGACCCAGCCGTTCGAGGCCTTTTTCAAGGGGGCTGTCCTTCTCGATCCTGTCCCACAAAAGGACGACACGCTTTCCAGCCTGCAAGATCTGGGTTTTGGCCTGTCCATATTCTTCAAAGGTCAAAAACCCAACTTTTGAGTAGGCCATGGGGGCCAAAATGATTTCGTCGCAGGGCAAAGCGAGCAAATCAGCCAATAATATAAATTCCTTACAAACAAGTGTCTGTCGGATTGAAGGGGCCATGGTTTTCGCTCATAGGGGTTGAACCCGTAAACTAGCGAATCAGGCTGATAAGATCAATCCTGGTTTGAGGTAAGAAAGCGGTAAAATAACGGTTGTCAGTTCAAGAGCCGTGAACTACCATTCTTGCAGTATGACTAACTATTGAGGCTTAGGCCTTGTGTTTAGTAAAAAGCGATTCAGCTATATCTTAGGACCTTAAGCAAGACCTCTGCAATGAACGATACGCTTCAAATGCAAGAATTGGATCGAGTGGTTATCCGCTTCTCTGGAGACTCCGGAGATGGCATGCAATTGACTGGTAACCAATTCACCGGCTCTAGTGCGCAACTCGGGAACGACGTTGTGACCCTTCCAGACTTCCCAGCGGAAATCCGTGCTCCGGCCGGGACTGTAGCTGGGGTCTCTGGCTTTCAGATACAATTTGGTAACACTAAAGTAAACACACCTGGGGACTTCCCGGATGTTTTGGTGGCTATGAACCCTGCGGCTTTGATTTCAAACATCAAGGACTTAAATGTTCATGGGTTTGCGATTGTTGACGCCGATGCTTTTGATGAGCGAGCTTTGAAAAAAGCTGGCTACCCTGAAGGAGCTGACGCTTTTTCTAAAGAACAGACCTTTGGCCGAAACGTTATTGCAGCGCCGATCACCTCTCAGACGATGGCTGCGTTGGCCGAGTTTACAGAAATGAAACGTAAGCAAAAGGAGCGGTGTAAAAACTTCTTCACCTTAGGTATCTTATATTTCTTGTATGATCGTGATCCAGAATTCACCATCAATTGGTTGAAGGTGAAGTTTGCGAAGAAGCCTGCAATCGCTGAAGCGAACACCAAGGCCCTCAACGAAGGGATGATTTACGCCCGAAACTCAGGGTTGTTTCAATCTCAATACAAAGTCCACAGCGCACCGATTGCTCCTGGTATCTACAAGTCTTTGACTGGTAACGAAGCAGCGGGCTTGGGCTTGGTTGTTGCGGCTGAACGAGCTGGATTGAAGTTGTTTTTGGGTTCTTACCCGATTACACCGGCAACCACCATCTTGGAAGAAGTTGCACGGCACAAAAACTTTGATATCAAAGCTGTCCAGATGGAAGACGAAATCGCTGGTATTTGTAGCGCCATTGGTGCTGCATGGGCAGGCGATTTAGCTTCTACAAACACTTCTGGCCCAGGTATCGCCCTCAAAGGCGAAGCGATGGGTTTGGCGATGATTTTGGAACTGCCTCTTGTCATCATCAACGTACAGCGTGGTGGCCCTTCTACAGGTTTGCCAACCAAGACAGAGCAATCTGACTTGATGCAAGCTATGTATGGTCGAAACGGTGAATCTCCAATCCCAGTCATTGCTGCAAAGAGCCCAGCTCATTGTTTTGATATGGCGATTGAAGCTTCAAGGATTGCTTTGAAGTACATGACTCCTGTTATTTTGCTGACTGACGGTTACGTTGGTAACGGCGCAGAAGCTTTCCGTATCCCTGATGTAAGCGAACTTCCTGACTTAACTGTCAAGTTCCGTACAGAACCAGAAGGGTATCAGTCTTATGCTCGAAACCCAGAGACCTTGGCTCGAGATTGGGTCAAGCCTGGAACTCCAGGGCTTGCAAACCGGATTGGTGGTTTGGAAAAAGATGCGCTGAGCGGTGCCGTTAGTCACGATCCAGAAAACCATGATATCATGGTTCGGACTCGGGCAGCCAAAGTCAAAGGGATTCAGAACGACATTGCAGACTTAGAAATTATTGGCGACCAAGATGGTGGCGATATCCTGATCATCGGATGGGGCTCAACTTATGGTGCGATCAATAATAAAGTGAAGAAGTATCGCTCTGAAGGCAAACCTGTATCTCAGGCTCATTTTGATCACATTTTCCCATTCCCAAAGAACACTGCTGAAGTGTTAGGTAAGTTTAAGAAAATTGTGGTTGCTGAAATGAACTTGGGCCAACTCAACAGCCTGTTACAGGCAGAGTACAACGTTGAGACAATCATGTTGGCCAAGATCCAAGGCAAACCGTTCACCGAAGATGAAATCGCAGCTGTCGTTGACCAACACTTGTAGGAGAGACTTCCATGAATGCAGAAAGTAATTTTAAGAAAAAAGACTTTGTCCCTGCTGGGGAAGTCAAGTGGTGCGCCGGCTGTGGAGATTTCTCGATTTTGGCGCAGACTCAAAAAGTTTTAGCTGAATCCGGCATTAGCCCAGATCAGTTTGCTTTTATTTCCGGGATCGGTTGTTCTAGCCGTTTCCCTTATTACATGAACTGCTATGGATTGCACACGATCCATGGCCGTGCTTTGGCGATTGCTACCGGTACTAAAGTTGCTAATCCAGACTTAAACGTTTGGGTTGCAATGGGTGACGGTGACGGCTTGGCGATTGGTGGTAACCACTTCTTACACGCAGTCCGACGTAACGTTGGAATCAAGTGTTTGATGATGGATAACCGAATTTACGGTCTGACCAAAGGTCAGTTCAGCCCTACCAGCTTCCGTGGTCAGAAGACCAAGACAGCTCCGATGGGCACCGTTGAAAACCCAATCGATCCAGTGGCTTTGGCTTTAAGCCTTGGTGGCACCTTTGTGGCTCGGTCTGTAGATCGAAACATAAAGCACATGGCAGAAATGTTACGTCGGATGCAGTTACACGATGGCTTTGGCTTTTTACAAGTCTTGCAAGATTGTGTGATCTTCAACGATGGCGCATTTGAGCCTTGGGCTGCTAAAGGTCGAGAGGCAAACACCATCATCTTGACCCATGGGGAAAAGATGATCTACGGTCTTGAAAACGAAAAGTGTATCGTTCGTAAAGGGTTCAGCCCTGAAATCGCTTTGGTATCAGAAGTCAACGAAGCTGACATTCTGGTTCATGACGAGTTCGCTACGGATGTCGGTTTGGCTGGCTTTTTGGCTCAGCTTAACGGCAATGACGGTATGCCAATGGCTTATGGTATCTTTAGGCAGATCACTTCTTTGACCTTTGAAAAAGAATATGCTCGCCAAAATGCAGAAGCAGCAGCGAATAAAGCTCCTGACCTGCAGGCCATGTTAGCTTCCGGTGAGAGCTGGGAAATTAAGTAGTCCATTGCTTTCATAGCATTGTTAAAATGAGTGGCAGGGCCTTTTAAGGCCTTGCCAGTCCCCCTCCCCTTACCGCCCAAATGCAGGCGAGCCGCCGGTTATCAATAGGCTACCTCAAAATTTTTCTTACCCTAGGGCTTTGTTGCCTTCTGATTGGGGTTATTGGATTTTTTTTGGTGCGCAATCATACCTTGGAAGCATTCCAGAAAGAATTAACCACTCAGAATAACAATACCATTTTTTACGACATTGATTCCCAGCCTTTTCATTTGATCAGAGGGGCGGAAGACCGTAAATATGTGCCTTTATCCCAGACCAGCCGATACCTTCAAAAAGCAGTGGTTGCGATTGAAGATGGCCGGTTTTTTCAGCACATTGGTTTTGACCCAATCCGCATCGTTGGTGCGACCTTGCGGTTTATCGCCCACCCTTCTGCAGCGCAAGGGGCTAGTACCATCACGCAGCAGCTGGTTAAATTGACGCTACTCAGCCCTGAAAGGACTTTAAGCCGGAAGCTCAAAGAGCTGATGATGGCTTTAGCCTTAGAGACAAAATACACCAAGGCGGAAATCCTCGAATTTTATCTCAATAAGGTGTACCTCGGGCACCGGAATTATGGGGTGGAAAACGCAGCGTTAAACTACTTCCATAAAAATGCCAAGGACCTAACTTTGGCGGAAAGCGCCTTCATTGCAGGGTTGGTGAAAAAACCTGAGGGTTACTCCCCCTTTGTGAATCTCAAAGGTGCAAGGGCTCGTCAGATCTTAGTCCTACGTCGGATGTTGACTTTGAAGTGGATCACTAAAGACCAGTTCAAGGCGGCGATCAATGAACATATCTTGATCCGGCAACGGCGCAAAGCAGACCTGAAACTCGCCCCTTATTTCACGAATGAAGTGTTGTTTTCCTTGAAAGAACATTTCACTAGCCGAGAGATTTATGGTGGCGGACTCAAGGTATATACCACCCTGGAACGGCCAGCTCAAGAGGGGCTTGAACGGGTGATTGACGACCGGCTCGCAAAGCCTCGCACCTTTGACCAGATTGGGGCGGTGAGCCTGGACCCGGCAACTGGATTTATCCATGCCTTGGTTGGAGGGGCTGACTTTTCCCAGTCTGAGTTTAACCGTGCGACACAAGCAAGGCGGCAACCTGGTTCTGCCTTCAAGCCGATTTTGTACGCCACTGCACTCAGCAGGGGGGTGAAGCCTAATGACGTCTTTTTAGACGCACCGGTGCAGTATTCAAACAACCTGGACGATGCGGAACTAGATTTTTACGAACCTGAGAATTTTTCAGGGGAGTACATGGGGGATATCACCATGTCTCATGCACTGAAAGTTTCGAACAACGTGGTGAGTGTCCAGATATTAAAGCAAATCGGGACCAACGCTTTGGCGAGAACCGCCAAACGTTTTGGGCTCAAGATCCCTAAAGATAAGGGTCTTTGTCTGGCGTTGGGTTGCGCTGAAGTGACTTTGTTGGGTTTGACCAATGGCTACAGTGCTTTTGCAAACAACGGACTGGTCCAACAACCTGTCTTTGTCTTGAAAGTGACCGATTCGGCAGGGAAGTTATTGTATGAATACAAACCAAAACCAGCGTTTCCAGCGATCTCATCGGCCCAGGCCTATCAGATGAACCGTATGATGCAGGGCGTGGTGCAGTTTGGCACCGGGAGAGCGGCTCGGATCGAAGAAGCGAGCGGTGGGAAAACCGGGACCAGTGATAACTTCCGGGATGCTTGGTTTATCGGATTCACTGCCAGTAGGGTCACAGGGTTTTGGATCGGCAACGACAACAACACACCGATGAACCATGAAGTTGGGGGCCGGACTCCAGCCAGGTTATGGAAAGCTTTTATGATGTCTCTGCCCAAGTCGGGGTACGAAAAAACCTTTGCCATTCATCCAGATTTCGAAGATTACCGAGTCTGTAATGTGTCTGGAAAGTTAGCCACCGAGTTTTGCCCCACGGCGTCTTGGTACCCATTGCGTAAAGACTCAGCACCTCAAGACGATTGCGACGTCCATGGACCGAGAGGGACCCTGCCCTTTGACCATGGGGCCATCGCCGAACCAATGCCCAACGACCGAAACGATGAGTCGATCCCCGAAGTGCAGTTCCCTGAGTTTCGACCCTTAGACTGAACAGGCTGGGCTGAGGAGCCATGACATCGGTGGATATTGTGGGGTTCGATCAACCGGCAGGTTAACATAAATGAGGGTACTCAAAATAGGAAAGCGCCCGGTTGCTGGGCGTTTCTAGCAAAGAAATTTTCGTTTAGGCTAGGTTACTCTAACCCTGAAATCAGTTGAATTCGTTCGTCCATGACCGCCAAAATTTCGTCTTTCCCAAATTTGTCCAAGGCGGAATGAATCAGCAAAGGCTCTTTAGACCCCATCGCTTTTTTAACCTTCGCCGCTTGAGACTTGATTTCATTTTTTTTGAGCTTATCGACCTTGTTGCCGATCAGTTGGAAGGGAATCCCTGATTTTTGTAGGCCTTTGTTGAATTCGAGGTCCTCTTTACTGGGCAAGTGGCGCAAATCTAAAATTTGCATGACTAACGTGAAGTCGGTGTAACCGTTTAGGAACTGCCAAATCATCTTGACCCACTGCTGCTTAACCGCAATCGGCACGTTGGCGAACCCATACCCCGGCAAGTCAACCAAGTAGAAACTTTTGTTGATCAAAAAGAAATTGATCAATTGGGTTTTCCCAGGTGTTCCACTGGTTTTAACCAACCCTTTTCGACGGGTTATGTGGTTGATTAAACTGGATTTACCAACGTTTGATCGACCAATAAAGGCGATGGTAGGGCGAGGTTCTAAGTGGATGGATTTCAGTGATGAGTAACTACAAACAAATTCGGCTTCGTTGATCTGCACAGGGTCTCCTTAAATGAGGGCTTACCGTAACGTAATTTGTGGAATCTAGGAAGGCCAATTAAACCAGCCTGGACCCTTGTATGAAACGAATAAATTTGGGATTATAGGGATTCAACCTAAAGAGGAAAATGATTCAAAACCAGCCGCCTGTTGTACAAGTACCCATATTTTGGTCCTTGTTTTTGAAATCCATTCAGTATTACCGAGGGACGTTCAAAAATTTGTTGATTTTGACTGTGGTCAGCTACCTGCCTTTTTTCGTGATTGGCCGGTTCACCCGAGTTGATCTAGCGGACCCCATGGAATTGCTCCATGGCTTTTTGCTGGACATATTGATTTGCCTCGCTTTGCCGACCATCATCAATCAGGGAAAGGTGTACCCTCTGGCGACGTTTAAGATTTTTCAAGATTATTTTGCTCAAGTGGTGGTGATCATCTTAGGCCAAATGTTCCTGATTTTTTTCTTGATGGCCTTTTTTTCAAGCTTTGGGTTGGTGTTTCTCTTCGTTTCCCTGTTGCCTTTTGTGTTTGTCCTGTTCACAGGGCAGTTCGCTTTGGTCAACGGAAAAACCAAAATCATGGAACTGTCGGAGAACGTCTCCGCTAGTTTCTCTTTGGTGAAGGGGAATTTTCGGTTGGTTCTTTTTGGGTATTTGAATATTTCCTCCTTGATGGTTTTGCCGATCTTGATTTTCAGCATGTATTACATCGGGAGTCATTCAACCGCTGCTCATTTACTGGAAGCATCGGAGTCTGCAAAGGTCGCCGGCGGTGTTCCGCTCCAAGATATCGTGGGTGAAATCAAAGGTATTGTTGATGAGGAAGGGTATCAAAATGGTCGATTGGTGGTGCATTTGCTGGTTCGTCCGTTAAAATCTTTGTTCATGGCTTTGTTGTTTGCTCACCTGCTTCAGTTGATCGCACCGGATAAATACAACCGCTTTTTTAAGATGGCTGAGTCTGAGGGGGATGATCTTTTCTCCCGTCAAGAGTTCAACCATAAAGAGTGAGGATCATTTGGCTACTTTGAACAACTTACCGAAACCGAAGATTTTGACGGAATCGGACCGTATTTTTTCGGATTTGTCTGCCGAATTGGCTCAGCTGAAAAACAGGATGAACCAACTTGAGCAAGAACAAGACGACAGCCGGAGCTTGATTGATCAAATCAGCCTGCAAGAGGAACTGGCGTCTAAGTTGATCAATAACCAACAAAAGGAAATCACAGGGCAAAAGGAAAACTTCCAGGTTCTCGCTGGGGTGATGCATAACCTCAAAACACCGGTTAACCGTGTGATGGAGAACCTTGCCAGCATCATCACAGAAATCGACGACAAAGACACTCAGGACAGCTTAAAAGATTGTATCGATACCGCCTCGACGGTCTTAGACGGGTTTAATGAGGTGGAAGAATTTTGTCTGTTTGAGTCCAAAGAGTTTTTGGCGTCTCAAAAAACCGTGAACTTGAGGGCCTTTTTTACAGAGCTGGTGTCTAAGTTTCAGCTCAACCCTTTGATGGGGAACAAGCACAGCTTAAAGTTGAAGATTAGCTCTGATATCCCGGAGCAGACGGCGATTTATGGGGAAACCTTAGAAAACGCGATTCACTCTATCCTGGAAGAACTAGCGATTGCTGCGGAGCCAGGGGTTTTGGAATTGTCGGTGCAAATCCAAAGTGGTGGGACGGCCGACGCTGTTGATTTCACCGATCTGGTGGTGAATCTAGAGATCCAGGGGGGTACGCACCTGAGCGCACAAGACTCTTGGGTCGACTTTGTCAAAACCAACGGCCCTAGGCTCAAACAGTCTGGTTTTAGTTTACTTAAAGTGAGAGACCGGATTCGCCAGACTGGTGGACAACTGGACATGGTCGAAGAAGCAGGACAGTTGCAGGGGTATCAGTTTACGGTCCCTCTGACCTACTGACACTCTGGCCGATACGGCGGTTGTTCCTGTGCCTTCGGTACCGAGGATTTTGCCGTTGTCTGCAAGGGCCAAATTATTTTTTATCTTTCCTTAGCGGCGACCCATCGCCCCAGCTCAGCCCCGTCTGGTAAGTTGGGGTAAACATCGCTCAAATATGTAGCGATTTGCCGTAAAGTCTTCCAGTCTTGTTGATCAATAGATCGCTCAGCTAGTTTGTGAACCATCGTGATGGTTTCAAACCGCCCCCCTAAAGCCGCCTTGATCTGGCGATAGCCGCTGCCCTTTTTCATTTGTTGAGCAAACCGACACACCCAGCTTGTAGGCCTTGGCAGCTCGTAGCGGCGGTTGGTTTGACAGAGTTGATCTAAGTTCTCCCATTGGTTGAGGTCCCAATACCGGTGGCTCACTTCGTTGTTGAGGGGTTTCGAACTCGGGAATAGGAGCAACCAACGTTCCAGCTGCCTTAGGCTCGCTGTTTCCATGGCCCCAGGGAAGGTTTGGGTAGGGAGGTAGAGTCGTTGCAAGGTGAGGCTTCGCTTGACCTGCTTCAATTGTTTGGGTTCGTTGGCGAGGAAGTGTTTCCAGGCTCTTAACTCTAGGGCTTCAATGGTGAGGTCTTCTGTTTTGAAAGATGACGTCTTCAATAGAGACCCCGCAGCTTCCAAATCTCCAGCACTAAGCAGCAATCGGGCTATTTCAAGGTCAACTGAAGGGGAAGAAAATTTGTTGATACGAACCAGTTTTAACGCTGATTTCACCTCCCCTTGGTACCATAAAAATCGAAGTTGATATACAAAGGCATCGACCGTAGGGGCTCTTCGTAGAGGGTATCTGGGGATAGCTTGGGTGAAAAGTCGTTCCTGAACGTTAGCCGTTCCTTCAAGCATGTTGTAAAAAGGCTTGGCGGAATTCACCCCGCCCTTACGCTCGGCGGTGAGGGCTTTGAGGTAAAAAAGGGCTTGTTTGTTTTTTTTTGAAAGTTGCAGCTCCGCCTTGAGTGGGCTGGACCATAAAAAACCGACGCTCATGAGCAGAGCGCCTAGCTTTTGGCAAGGATGTCGAAGGCCCCAGCGCACCGCTTAAAAACGAACCAGAAAGGCTCCCTGATAGCTTGGCTTCTTACGGAGCTCTTTGAGCACCGACTTGGCCTCGATGCGGGAGTCATATGGCCCGGCATACACCTTAATACTGTCGTATTCTTTGCGGACATGTTCCAGGTTAAACCGGACCTTTTCGTCTTGAAGTGTTTTCTCTAAACTGAACTTCAAATCTTTGGCTCGGTCCAAAGCGGGGAACGTCCCCAAGGTCACTCTATATCCGTTTGATTGAGTGACAACGCTTGCTTCACCGGCACTTTTGTTGGCTTTATTGATCCTGGACACCAACTGGCTCGCTTTGCGGTGGCTGAATACTTGAGAGGTGATCAACTCGATAAAGTCAAATTTCTCCCCCACTTTTTGGGTAAAAACAGGCTCTCCAATTTTGCGTAGTTCCGCAGCAGACTCTTCCTTGCAAAGCTCAAAAGAGCAGGTCGAAACTTGAACCAAGTATTTGACAACCGGTCCCGTAGCGACAGGGGGCGGAGCCATTTTGACGATTGGAGCCGGTGCAAGTTGAACTTTTTGTTGTGGAATAACCACTGGCAGTTGTTCGACTTGGACGATTGCTGCTGGTGGAGGTCCACCTAGGGATAAATCCTCCATCACCGGCTGTGGTGTTTCTTCAGCAAAGAAGAACCATCCTCCGGCGCCAAAAAGGCCCAAAAGCAGGACAAGCCCGGCTAACATTACCTTCATCTTCGACTTTCCCTCAGGTGCTGAAGCTGCAGCAGGGGCAGGGGCCGCCGCAGCCGCTGGAGCCGCAGCCGCTGGTGCGGAGGCAGGCGCAGGGCTTGGGTCGGTATCCATGTCTTCAATAGAGGATAGGTCCTCGAAAAAGGAATCTAATTCTGAGTCACCAGAGTCATCTCCTCCACCAGAATCATCCCCCAAATCATCACCCAAGGCATCATCTAGAGAACCAGCAAAATCATCGCCGCCGTCATCGCCGTCAAGATCCAAGTCCTCGTCTAAATCGAAATTTTCGTCATCACCCATGGTCAACCTTCAGTTTTAGGTTCCCGTTATGCTCCAAGTTTGGCGACGTGGGCCAAGCCTTCTAGCGTCAAATTTGGCTCAATGGCCTTAATATCTTTGATGTGGCGACAAATAAGAGACGCCAAACCACCGGTGGCTATGCTCAGCAAAGGCACTCCATGGGAAGCGGTAATCTTTGCCAGCATGGTTTCCACCAGCGATGTGTATCCAAAAAGGATACCAGATCGGATGGCAGCACTCGAATTTTTCCCAATTATTTCTTCAGGGAACTCTAGCGGGACATCCTTCAATGCCTCTGCATGGTCTATCAGCGCCCTCTTACAGAGTTCTACACCAGGGAAAATAGCGCCCCCTAAAAAGCAGCCTTCTGCTGAAATTACGTCAAAAGTAGTGGCGGTACCTAGATCAATCACCACCAAATCTTGACTAAATTGCCTCCAAGCAGCAAAGCCGGTGACCAATCTGTCGATCCCAACTCCAGTTGCCTGAGAGTTGAAGCCGTGATTTTCGATCACTTTGGCGGTGACTTCGCTCAGCTGGACCGATGAAGAGCGAAACAGCTCAAGGACAGGGTCTAGTTGACGGCCGATGACCGAACAGTAGACCAGCTCCCTTGGTAAGGCCCCAGAGGGTACATTTTTTGATAGATCGGCGAAGGTTAAACCGCTCAAGGACTCTGGGGTGGATGGAATGTTCCACCGCTCCCCCAGCCCTTGTGTTGTGATCTGGGCAAACTTCAGCTGCGAGTTCCCTGCATCAAGCACCCACTGTTCAGAAGAACCCATTTTGCCTCAAAAAGTCTTCATTGACCTTTGATTCTCCAGGCTGTTCAGCTTTTGAATGGGTTAACATTCGCTCAACATACCGGCCCAATAAATCGGTTTCTAAGTGGATCAAATCGCCGGATTTGAGATCACTCAAATTGGTGTGTAGATAAGTTTGGGGAATGACGGCAACCATAAACCGGTTGGTCTTCAGCGCTGCAATGGTCAGGCTGATGCCGTTGAGCGACACAGAACCACGGTCGATCAAATATTTAGCGGTCTCTGGTGCGAACTCAAACCAAAGTTGAAAAAACTCCCCGGCTTGGCTTTTCTGGACCATTTTTATCTGCGAATCTACATGCCCTTGGACCAAATGTCCGCCGAGGCGGTCCCCTAAACGCAGGGCTCGCTCCAAGTTCAATCGGGAGCCCGGTTGCTTCGTGCCGAATAGAGTGTTTTTGAAGGTGTGGGCTGAAACATCGAAACACGCAGAGCTGGAGCCAAAGCGAATCACTGTTAAACAGACCCCATCGACAGCGACTGAGTCACCGACCTTCAGGTCAGATTGGATGGTGTTGCAGTTTAAGGTCAATTCGTATTGATCCGATCCGCTAGAGGCGAGGTTCGCCAAGGTGCCTACTTCTTCAATCAACCCTGTAAACATCTGTTTCTCTCAAATACAACTCAACCAACAGATCCTTCCCTAGGGCTTGGGTCTCTGCAAAATGAAATTCAGGTATATCCGCCAAAGATCGGGTGCCGATCTCCCCTGAAAAGCTGGGTGCGCTTGGTTGGCCCATGATACGAGGCGAAACAAAGGCACAGATCCGGTCTACCAGATTTTCCTTCAAAAAGCCAGCAAGCAAACCGCTACCCCCTTCGATCAGTAGGCTGGTGATGCCTTCTTGGTAGAGTTGATCCAATGCCCAAGAAACCGGCGGGTCTGGTTGGTCGCTTACCAACGTTTTGACCCCCAAATCCTGGGCTTTTTTTAGGGGGCCAAGGGGTGGGTTATTCTTGGTGACTAAATACCGAGGTTGTTTTTTTGGCTCAAAAAACGCCAGACCTCCGGGCCAGTCCAGGGATGAGGAAAATAAGATTTGGGCTGGTTGACGCGGGGCACCTGGATTGCGGTTGGTGAGCCGGGGGTTGTCGGCGACTAAGGTCCCTCGGCCAATGGCAATCCCTTGGTGCTCACTACGGAGCTTGTGCCCATATTCCCGGGCTTCAGCGCCGGTGATCCATTGGGATTCGCCGGTTGCAGTGGCGATCTTGCCGTCTAGGGTGATCGCCACTTTGGCGGTCACATAAGGGCGTTTGGTGGTGATGTGTTTGTTGAACACCCGGTTGATGGCATGGCATGCTTCGCCCATCAAGCCGGTTTCGACTTGCACACCAGCGTCACGTAGCAGCTCAATGCTCCTGCCGCTCATCTGAGGGTTGGGATCTAAGGCACCAACAACCAGATGTTTGACCTGCTTTTGCAACAGCAGAGAAGTGCAAGCAGGGGTACGCCCTTGGTGGTTGCAGGGCTCTAGGGTGACGTAGAGGGTGGAGTCAGGGGGGACGGTCTCAAAATTCATCAAGCTGTTGACCTCAGCGTGGGGCAACCCAGCCGCTTGGTGCCACCCTTCGCCCAGGATATCACCAGAGCCAGAGACCAGCACAGAGCCAACCATGGGGTTGGGCTCGGTCTGGAATTCCGCTTGCTGGGCTAAAGCTATCGCCCGCAACATAAACTGTTTATCTACAATCAATGGAAAAAAGGGGGACCGTTTATTGGACTGCGGCGAGCCGTATAACCCGTTCTTCAGGGGTGACAATGCCGGTGATTTTGGCACCAAATTTCTCGTTGATCACCACAACTTCCCCGGTAGCGAGTAAGTGGCCGTTGACATAGATTTCTAGTTCCTCACCAACCAGCCGGTGCAGCTCAATCACCGAACCTTGACCCAAAGAGAGCAAGTCGCTGATATACATCTTGGCTCGGCCCACTTCAAAGCTGACCTTGAGCTTGATGTCCATGAGGAAATCAAGGTTGCCTCCTCCTGGAATAGCTGGAGGGGCACTACCGCCACCCACAGCAACGCTGGAATCATCAGGTGGCGCACCGGCAGAGGACAAAGCGGCTTGTGCGGCTGCAAAAGGGTCGTCCATCGCAGCTTGGGCTGCCGCAAAGGGGTCGTCCATTGCGGCTTGTGCGGCTGCAAAGGGGTCTACCGGCGCATCTTTTTTTGAGGCCATCGCCGCCTGGGCTGCCGCAAATGGGTCAACTGGAGCAGCAGGGGTAGGTTTTGTTTCCCCAGAAAGCTCCTGCATTGCCGCTTCAAACGGATCAATTGGTTCGGCCATCGCTTTATTCCTTAGGAGGTTGAGGAAGGCTACTCGGGTCTACAAGGGCCGGGAACCGGTCAACACAATGCAGTTGGGTGTATGATCGAACCGACTTACGGGCGTTTTTGTACCGATTCCTGGTTTCCTGCATGCAATAAAAGGCTTGGCCATCGACTTTTTTCAGAACACAAGAATATTTGGCCTGATTACATTCCTCGGGGCGTATGTATTTGACACGGTGCGCAGCAAGGCTGAAAGCGGTGCTTGTAAATAGCCCGGTAAACACGGCTATGCTGGTTAAGGTTAACTTGATCTTCACTTTGGTGACCTTTTTACGGTTAAAACCAATAAACATGTTTCTTGTGCTTTTCTGCGGCCTTGGTAAACACCGTAGAAAAGCAGCACTAAAGAGAATAAAGCATATTTCAGACCAAACCGTCTTTAGGCAGGGTTTGCAAAAAAATCATTCCCTTTGTCGTCTACAATGATGAACGCTGGGAAGTCTTTGACCGTGATGCGGTAAATCGCCTCCATCCCAAGCTCAGGGTATTCCAAAACTTCCATCGAGGTGATACACTCTTTGCCTAAAATCGCAGCAGCACCGCCGATGGAGCCTAGGTAAAAACCGCCGTACTGGTGACAAGCGTCGGTGACCGCCTTACTCCGGTTGCCCTTGGCTAACATCACCAAACTACCGCCTGCCTTTTGGAAGGCTTCCACATAAGAGTCCATCCGGCCAGCAGTGGTCGGTCCAAAGGAGCCGGAGGCGTAGCCTTCTGGGGTTTTTGCAGGGCCTGCGTAATAGATCACATGGTTTTTGATGTAATCAGGGAGGTCTTCCCCTTTATCTAGTTTTTCTTGCAATTTTGCGTGGGCAATATCCCGAGCCACAATGATGGTCCCAGACAGCATCAACCGTGTTTTGATCGGGTGCCCCGATAGTTGGGCTCTCAACTGGTCCATCCCTTGGTCCAAGTCCACAGGGACCGCTGCTTGGCCTACACTACCGGTGTGGGCAGGTAGGTACTTTGCAGGATTGGTTTCCATTTGTTCTAAGAAAATCCCTTCCTTCGTGATTTTGCCTTTGATGTTACGGTCTGCACTGCAACTCACGCCAATACCTACAGGGCAAGACGCACCATGACGAGGTAAACGAACCACCCGGACGTCATGGCAGAAGTACTTGCCCCCAAACTGCGCACCGAGGCCAAATTGTTGGGTCATGGTTAACACTTGGGCTTCTAACTCTAAATCCCGAAAGGCCCGGCCATGGGCGTTGCCGCTGGTTGGTAAAGCGTCATATTCCTTGGTGCTGGCAAGCTTCACTGTTTTGAGGGTCATTTCGGCACTGGTGCCGCCGATGACAATCGCCAGGTGGTAAGGTGGGCAGGCTGCTGTGCCCAAGCTGCGTACCTTTTCTGACAAAAACTCCATCAGTCGTTTTGGGTTCAGCAGGGCCTTGGTTTCTTGGTAAAGGTAGGTTTTGTTGGCAGAGCCGCCACCCTTGGCGAGGAACAAAAATTTGTAGGCACTACCGGCGCAGGTATAAAGGTCGATCTGGGCTGGCAGGTTGTTCCCGGTGTTTTTCTCTTCATACATAGTGACCGGGGCAACCTGGGAAAACCTCAAGTTAGCGTCTTGGTAGGTTTGAGCGATCCCATGGCTCAGGGAGTCAGCGTCGTCGCCGTCGGTCAATACTTGCTGTCCTTTTTTCCCCATCACAATGGCTGTGCCTGTGTCTTGACAGCTTGGGAAGACTTTTTCGGCGGCAATCATGGCGTTTTCTAACAGGTTGGTGGCCACAAAACAGTCGTTTTCGCTCGCCTGCGGATCTTCCAAAATGTTTTGTAACATCTTGAGATGGGCAGGACGAAGGAGGTGGGAGACATCTTTAAAGGCTGTCTCCGCAAGTAAAGTCAAACCCGCTGCGTCTACCTTGAGAAACTCCTGGCCGTCATATGACTTGACTTGTACATGGTCGCTGGTGAGCTTGCGATATACGGTTTGATCTGTGCCAAGTTGAAAAATTTCTTCGAAATGAAAGGAAGACATGTGCAGAGCCGGTTTGGGTTGACAGGTTAATTTTTTGGTTATTTTGTCAAAGCTGAGGGGGGTTGTCATCCCTTTCTTGAAAACCTGATATAGGTTGATGGTTTATATGTTTAGATATTTTTTAAATTAAAAGGTTGCTAAAGTATTTTTTGTTTGATAGATTACAATCAACATGAATGTTCAATTGCGGATTATTTGGAGAAGACAATGGGAATTTCGGGATTGGTTGAGCGAGAACGTTACGCTAACCTTAATGGCACGCAGATCATGCACTTTTTTATGGAATGGGGGAATCTCTCTACGATATCAAAGGGTAATGCGTTGTTTCGACCAGGCGAAACAGGTGATCAGGTTTACTATGTCAGTCATGGCGAAGTGAAGGTCTACCGGTCCACGAATGATGGCAAAGAAATCATCATGGAATTGTTGGGCCCTGGGAGCATCATTGGAGATGCTGAGGCGCTGAGCGGTGTTGCTTGGAAAAATACTGCGATCACCAAACAAGACACCATAGTACACGCAATCAGCCGAAAAATTTTGCTTGAACGGATCGCCAAGGAACCGAAAATAGCGTTCTGGATGTTAGAACGGTTATCTCGCAAACAATTGGACACTGAAAACCAGTTGGAAGGTCTACTCTTTAAAAGCGCCAACGCCAAAGTGGCTCAGGTGCTGCTTGACTTGGCAGACCGATATGGGGAGCAAGCGGATGAAGGGTTGTTGATCGATTATTTGATCACCCACCAAGAGATTGGCAACACCATCGCAACCACCAGAGAAACCGTCTCTTATGCGTTCATGGAGTTTCGCCAAGCGGGCTTGATCGATACAGTAAAACGCAAGACCTTGATCAAAAATCGCAGCGCATTGAACGAGATAGCTTTACACTAACTCGCTTAAGGAACATTCATTTAATAGCCTACTGGGTCCCCCAAGTTTACTTGCCAGTGGGCTATATCTCCTCCCTCCCAAAAGACTTACCGTTGCCTTTTATGTCCTTGTATGAAAGAAGTATAGGTACGTAAGCCTGTATCCTCACACATCTTTGTTCCCTGAACTCCCATGTACAACACTAACGAATTTCGCAAGGGCCTTCGCATCTTGATCGATGGCAACCCTTATCTGATCATCGAAAATCAATTTGTGAAGCCCGGTAAAGGCCAATCCTTTAACCGTGTTAAGATCAAAAACATCTTAAACGGCAACGTGATTGATCGCACCTTTAAATCAGGTGAGAAGATCCCTAAAGCGGATGTTCTTGAAAGCGAAATGCAATTTTTGTATGTTGAAGGCGATGTATTTCACTTCATGGACACAGGAAGTTACGAACAAATCGAAATTGACCGAGACAAGCTTGATGGTGCTTGGCAATGGCTGCAAGAGCAGATGATGTGTCAGGTGATTTTATACAACGGCTTGCCAGTCGCTGTGAACGTGCCGAACTTTGTCGACCTAGAAATCACTTATTGTGAACCTGGGATCAAAGGGGACACCGCAACCAACACCACCAAGCCTGCCACTGTATCGACAGGGGCTTTGGTGCAGGTTCCTTTGTTCATCGGTCAAAACGAAAAGATTCGGATTGATACCCGTACCGGTGAGTACATGGAGCGGGCAAAGTAGTTTTGGTTTCTTCTGTGTTGCAGGCTCGTGCAAAACTGTTACGAGACCTGCGGTCCTTTTTGGACCGCCATGGGCTCTGTGAAGTGCAAACTCCATTGATCACCAACTTTGCGGCCGTTGAAGCCCACATTGAACCTTTTGGTTTCTCCCCAAAGGGCCCTTACCTGATCACCTCCCCTGAATACTCCATGAAGCAGCTGCTTGCAGCAGGTTCTGGCTCGATTTATCAGCTTTCGTCGGTCTTTCGTCAAGAAGAACAAGGGGACAAGCATCACCCTGAATTTTCGATGTTGGAGTTTTACCTGGTCGGTAAAGATCATAACGGGCTGATGGACTTTTTAGACCAACTTTTGGTGGAAGTGCTTCGGTGGCCTCAGCCCAGGCGAATTGACTATGTGGAACTTTTTTTGAGTCAGTTGGGGATCAATCCCATGAACTTTACCAGCAAAGAGTTTGCGCAATGCCTATCCACGAGACAAATACCGGTCCCTGAGTATTTGCTGTTACCTGAGTGTGATTCTACGGATCAGTTGGATTACCTGTTTGGGGTTTGTTTAGAACCCACTTTAGGGCAGGATAGACCGGTTTTTTTATTTGGCTATCCTGGGTTCATGGCTTCTTTGTCTCGACTGGACAGCAACCCCAGTCGGTCCACTCGGTTTGAGCTGTTTTACCAGGAAATGGAGTTAGGTAACGGTTTTTATGAACTGAATGATTCCGCAGAACAACGGCGAAGGTTTGAAGCGACCAACCGATTGAGGGTCCAGGCAGGCAAAGCGGCTTGGGCCTTAGATGAGCCGTTTATCCGTTGTTTGGACCAGCTGCCTGATTGTGCGGGGATTGCGTTGGGTGTTGACCGTTTATTGATGATTCAGTTGGGGGAAAACCAGATCAATCAGGTGATCTCAAACCCAACCGATTGGGCCAAAGGGACTTCACCTGGTTGACGAAGGCTTTGCTTTCTCTTGGATTTGCTCAATGGCTTGGTCTAACAATAAGTTAGCGGCCTCTATCAGCTGTGCTGGGGTGCAGTCGTTTTGCACCAAACAATGGGCAAAGCTGCGGGTGACTCGGCTGACATCCAGGGGCTGGTGAGCCTCTGTTCCATTCGAACCGGTTGTTTCAATCCCACACAGGGACGTACATCTTTCCAAAGTCATCCTCACCCTTCAATGGGGGTTTGTTGAATCGTCCTGCTCAAGGACGGTGAACTGGACGTAAGGTTACAGCGCTCCGTATTGAGCGCTTAACTTTCCCGGAAGTCTAGGGTGGTGAACCGTTCTAGATCAATCCAGGGTGGCAGCGGTTTTTTAAGATCATCACCAGCGAGTGCGACTAAAATTGTGCAAGGGCTGGAGTCGATCACATCACGAAAAAAGGCCTCCATTGGCTCGGAGAAGTCTCTGGTTTGCAATTTGCTGACAATCAATAAACCGGTTTCTTGAAACCCCAACGCCAGCAGCGCAAACTTTGTTTTTTCCTCACCCCTGAGCCGGTAAATTTGGAAGTGCCTTAGGGACCAAGCCTTCATTCCTTCCATCAGAATTTGTTTGGAGCGCCGACGTCCGCCAAAGTTCATGAAGGGTTGCCCGTCCACCGCCAAATAGGGGCCCATTTTTTTTCGGTACACCCGGTCTTCTAACAACAAACGGTCAGACTGGCAGACATATTCTCTGGTTTTATAGACCACCCCACCGTCTGCTTTGTATCGTCCCTCCAAAATCCCTAAGACAGCTGAGAGTTGCTCTGGGTCGTCCATTTGTAAGAGGTACCGTTTGCCCCAATGCAATTCCAAGTTGATTCGCTTGAGTCCAAAAGGCTCTTCAGGATAAAAACTTACGTTAGAGAGTTGGACCAGGGTTCCCAAATCAGTCCCAACTGAGGGCTTTTTTTACTTCTGAAACCAACATCTGGTGATAACCCAACACTTCTGGCTGCCCTTCAACGGGGGACCAAGGTGCGAAGTCATCAGCTGCAGTGGGTTGGTATGGTCCCGCTTTGCATTCGAAAAAAGTGGTTCCCGGTTCTAAGGACAACAAAGTGTGGTAATGGCCAGCGGCGATATCAACCCCAAATAATCCCTTATCCGGGCAGAGACCATCAACCTTTTGGATGTTCCCTTCGAGATCAAAGGTAACCACTGCACCGGCGCCCTGTAAGATGAGGATGGTTTCCTCTTTTTTGGGTTTGGTGTGCCGATGAGGGGCAACGTAACTTTCTGGCTCCATCACCACTAACATCCGCTGTAAAGGCGATGTAGGTTGTTGGTGGAAACAGTGGTGGCTGCGCCTCCTCGGGCTCTCTACCGCTTTTTGACGGATTTCGTCGGCAAGTTTTGAATCAATCGGTGTGATGTTCATAGTGTTTTGTTAGCTGTGATAACAGTTTGTTTTTGGTCGACCGTTGGCGTTTGAGTTCGGACCACTTTTTTAGAATAAGCAAAACCAGTACCACACAAAAAATGGATAGTAGAATCACCGTCACCCAAAGCGGGTTCATCTCTAACCATTGTCGCATTTATTGCTCCACTGACCGAAAGGCATCAATGAATATCCTGATCTGCCTTACATCATAGGGCTTGGTCAGGATGCCTGTCGCTTGAGCTGCCACTGTGCCCTCTAAAGAACTCTCAGCGGTCGATAGAAGGATCGGTAAATTTTCATACCGTGTCATAGAACGTAGCTTTGTGACCAGCGAAGTCCCTTGAGTGTGGGGTAAATTGACGTCTAACATGACCATGTCAATTTTATCTTTGCTGATGAGCACACTGTAAGCTTCAAACGCATCAACGCAGAGGACCGTTTGGACCCCTTCAATTTTACTCAAAACTTTATTGATTAGCTTTCGTTGTGTATGGTCATCTTCAACAACCATGACATTAAATTCGTCTGTGTATAGCCCCATATTATCTCCTTTTGATGAAGTTAAGAGTATAAGATTTAATTTAGGTTTGCCAAGGAAAAGAGGTCCCAAATTCAGGTCTGTTTTTGTTATTTTTTGACATCATTAAAAAAGGGCTTGTACATTTGTTCGATTGGCGGTAAATCACCGCTTAACAAAAAACAAGAGACCGTTCTCTCACCAGGAATACGAATGCGACAAGTGATCCATGTTTTATCAGAATATACAGGGTGCCGACAAAATTTGCACCTGTTCACCGACATCAAGGCCCTGTTATCCGTCTTGGAAACCGAGGTGAAACGTGCTGGGTTGTGTACCGTTTCCGAAGCGGGCCACTCTTTTGGGGAAGGTGAAGGTGTGACCGCTTCTGTTGTGTTAGCTGAGTCCCATTTGAATATCCACACTTGGCCTGAACGGAATTATTACTTGAATTTGGATATCTCTGTTTGTAATTATACAGCCGACAATTTCCCCAAAGCGCTGGATTTGGAAAAAGCGATCCACAAAATTTTTGACCCAATCGATGTGAACCAAAAAACCATCAAAGGGTATAAGGATTTTGAAGATGATAAGTACACCGAATATTTTTCCCCTGACTATGGTTTTTTTATCAAACCAAAACAGGTGCTTTACCGAAGCTCCGAAGATTTGCAGACGGTAGAAGTCTATGAAACTCGGGATTTTGGTCGATTGTTGCGGATCGATAATTTTTTCCAAACTTCGGACAAAGACGAAGCCAATTATCATGAACCACTGGTTCACCCTGCGATGATCGCACACCCAAACCCGCAAAATATATTGATCATTGGTGCTGGGGATGGTGGTGTATTGAAAAATGTTTTGGGTTATAAAAACGTCAAAAAAGCCGTTTTGGTGGAAATTGATGACCAAGTGATCAAAGTGAGTAAGGAGTTTTTGCCGAAGGTACACGGTGGCTCTTTTGATGACCCTCGGAGTGAAGTGGTGATTCAAGATGGGTTGATCTTCATCGATGAAACAACTGAAAAGTTTGATGTTGTGTTGCTCGACTTGACCGACCCGATTGGTCCGGCAAAAGCTTTGTATACCGATGCTTTTTACCGTAAGATCAAAGGTGTGCTCAGAGATGAAGAATCGGTCTTGGCCCTACACACTGAGTACCCACGGCATTACCCTGGCGTATTTGGGCGGATCAACCGAACGTTACAAGGGATTTTTAAGGAAGTTTCAAACGGGTTTAACTATGTGCCTATCTATGGCGCAACCATGGGATTTGCTTATTGTTCCGACCGTTCCAACCCGAAGAAGATGTCTTTGGCTCAAGTGGAAGAACGGTTGAGTGAGCAGACGAGGGAACTTGAGTTATATAATTCGGAAACCCATTTTGGATTTTTGGCGGAGCCAAATTACGTCAAGGAAATCTTGGCGAAAGAACATGAAGTGATCACCGCTGAACGAGGGTTAGACGACTTCATGAGTACCTATAACATCACTCGAACCTAGGTTCCCACGATGAAAGAACAACTTAAGAACCCAAACGCTTGGGGATGGTCCACCGCCATTGATCTTTATGGATGTGACCCTGAAACCATACGTTCAGAAGAAAAAATCAAGGCCTTTGTGGCTCAGTTGGTGTCGCTTTTAGAAATGAAGGCCTTTGGCGAAACTCAGGTGGTTCATTTTGGAGAAGACGAGAAGGTAGCTGGTTTCTCGATGACTCAATTGATTGAAACTAGCCTGATTTCAGGGCATTTCGCCAACGCTTCGAACGCTGTTTACTTGGATGTTTTCTCCTGTAAACCCTACGATGCAGAGGTTGCAGCTTCTTTTGCACAAACCTTTTTTAGTGCCAAGGAAAAACGGTCTCACATGTTGACCCGGGCCTGAACACTTCATATCACGGTGTTTCGGTATCATGCCAGCCGTTGCGTTCTTGTAAAAAAAGGGTCATCTTAACCCAAGGGGCCTTTATTTTTACGCTGTGAGGTTTGATGAAGTATACTGAGCAAAACCCAACTTATTTGATTAAGGTCTTTTTGGCCATTTTCCTGCCCATGGCGGGAGTGATGGCCATTTTGTTGGCGTTTTTCAACCAGCAGGTTCTTGATGAAGGTATGGTCCGTTTGGTGGAACAAACGAATGGTGTCCAGCGTGTCCAGCTCAAGGAAACGCAGATCAGGATTAACCACATGGTGGGGGATTTTTACTACCTCTCGAAGCAACATGAACTGTTCAAACAGTTGGCGGCACACCAGACGATTTCTGAGGACTTGACCGCCGGGATCTCTCGGTTTATTTCCACCAGGGAGTGGATCGATCAATTCCGATTTCTAGATACCCAGGGCAATGAACTCTACCGGGTTGATCAACCCCACCCAGATAACCCCATACTGATTCCAGCGGAACAACTACAAAATAAAAGTCACCGAGACTATTTTATTGCCGCTGTGCAATTGGACCTGCAGAAGTTCAATATCTCCCCGGTCAACTTAAACCAAGAGCATGGGAAAGTTGAGGTTCCCTTTAAACCCATGTTGAGGATGGCGATGTCTATTTTCGACAAAGAGCACCGGGTCGGGGTGGTGGTGGTGAATTTTCGCGCGACTCAACTGCTCGAAGGGTTCTTGCATCAGGTAACTGGCAACGAAGCTGAGGTGATGCTGCTCAACAGGGACGGGGGCTATTTGCTCCATACCGACCCAGGAAAGGCTTGGGGTGCAGACCTGCCTGAGCGAAGCCAATATTCTTTTGGTAAGGAGCATGCCCAAGCCTGGGATGAAATCGACCATAACCAACAGGGAATGATCAAAAACGACTCAGGGGTGTATATCTACCAAGGCTTTGATCTCTCCACCATCAGCCTGAATCTCTTCCCTATCCAGCCGTCAGGACGGGATCTGCCACGGTGGAAAACAGTGGTCTTTGCGCCTGCACAAGCGATGGCTGAGGCGCACGGTGAACAAATGGAGGAGGTGGTTCTACCTTATAGTGTGCTGCTTTTCCTGCTGGCGGTACTGAGTGTCTTGTTTGCCCTGAAACAACAAAAATTGAAACGCTCTTTGGCGATGATTCGCTCCGGGAAAGGACACTTAGAAAAACGGATCAAGGAGCTGAATTGCTTGTATGATATCTCTCATTTGACGGAGTCCGAGTCCCTTGAGTGGCATGAGATGATGCAGGGGGTAGTGAACCGGCTTCCAACAGCGTGGGAGTTCTCAAGGCTCTGCTCTGCCAAGCTGCTTCTAGATGGGCAGACCTGGAAAAGTACAGGGGACCATGAACCGTTGATTTTTCATAAAGTGGAAATCATCAATGACGCAAGCTGTTTGGGGTTGCTGAGTATCGGATATGATCAAGACTGCGAAGAGGATGTGTTTGGGGTGGATAAGTCTGCGCTGCTTGAAGCCGTGGCACTGCGTATCCATAAAGTTTACCAAATTCGAAAAGTTAAAGAAGAGTTAAAGGGCTACCAACTTTCTTTGGAAACCCAAGTGCTCAAGCGAACAGAAGAATTGGGTGAGGCAAACCAGAGCTTGCTTTTGGAAATTAAAAAGAAGGAAGAATTAGCTTTAAACCTGGATGATTTGCGACAAAAAGCCGAAGCGGCGATGAAGATTAAGTCGAATTTCTTGTCTTTAGTGGTCCACGATTTAAAATCTCCGTTTTTTTCCTTGCTCGGGGTGTTGCGGCGGATTGTTAAGCATGAGCAAAACCTGAACCCAAAACACAGAGAATTATTGATCAACTCGATCAATTCCGGTGAAGGCTTGTTAAAAATGGTGGATAAGTTGATTGGGATCAACAAAATCCATACCGGGAAAATTGTCCCTGAGTATCAAGTGGTGGATGTATCGGCGCTGGTTCAACAGATTTTATGTCAGTTCCAATATTTAGCGGAACAAAAAGGGGTCTTGCTCACTCACAGTATCACCGCCGGTACGGAGTTCCACACAGACCCATTCCTTTTTGGGGAAGTGATCAACAATTTGGTTTCTAACGGGATTAAGTTTTGTGCTGCAGGTGATCAAGTGACGGTAGAGGAAGTTCCAGAATATAAGGGAACCCTAGCGGTGAGAGACACTGGCCTGGGGATTGAACCAGAGCGTGTGCCTCAGTTATTCAAAGAACAAATCAATATTTCAACCCTAGGGACCTTAGGTGAGAAAGGCAGTGGGTTAGGCTTAACCTACTGCGCCGATGTGATGAGGCTGTTGGAAGGGAAAATTTGGGTGAAGACCCAGGTGAATCAAGGGAGCCAGTTTTGCTTTCAATTGCCAGCAGAACGATTGTATAAACGATCGTAACCTGGATATTTTTTTCGACCCTGCCCTTGTCTGCGAATCGCATCTTGTCGGATGTATATCAAACTGTTAACAATAGAATCATTAAACCCTCAGGAGAGATATGGCTGCCAAAAAGAAAAAGAGTCCCTTGACCCTATCCGAATTAATCAAGAGGTACGATCTATGGATCGCCCTGTTGGTGTTTGTGCTGATGATCCCTGCGGAACGGGCAGAGATTTTAAGTTATTTTGAAAACCAGACTCTTTCGGCTCGTCACCTGCTGCGTAACCAGCAAGGAAACCCTGAAGAAAGGGCTTTTTTGTCCGAGAAAATTGCGATTGCAAATCTGGACGAGCCCTTTTTTGAAGAATATGGCAGTTTTCCACTACGCCGAACAGATGTCGGGAAGATTGTCGAAAACTTGACCTTTTTGGGTGCCAAGGTGGTTGTAGTGGATATGTTGATGGATTTTCCATCCTCCTACAACGAAGACCCGGTCATCGCCGAAAGCTTGAGGAAAACGGGCAACTCTATTTTAGTGTCGATGTTACAGATTCGTAAAGGCACCATTGAAAAGGTCAATTACCCCACCAAAGTGATCAAAGACGCTAGCCTCAGCGCCTATTCCAACCATACAGAAAGCGCTGGGATGCAAAACCGGTTACGGATCTATCCTGAGGCGGCGAGCAAATTTAAACAATGGCCGGTGACCGTGTTGGCCTTGGCGAAGTTCTTAGACGTAGAGCCTCGGGTTTCAGACCATATTCTCTATTTAGGGGATCGCCAAATTCACTTGGACCAGTTCAACGACCTTCACATTGACTTCTCAAGTTTACGACCGACAGACCGATTGCTGACTCAAAATCCTTATGTAGGGATTCCAGCGATGTCCCTGTTGGAGTTTGATCCTGAGGATGCCGACGAAGATGAGGTTGAAGAACTCCAGGACTTGGTCAAGGGGAAGCTGGTCTTTTTGGGGGATACCTCTGAAGTGAGCCACGACTTGTTCACCACGATTGTCGGGGAAGTGTACGGGGTTGAAGTGATGGCTCAAGAAGCGAACACCATCTTAAAAGGTGCGGTGTTACAGCCAGCCTCCGACAGGTTAGAAATTGTGGTTTTAGTGGTGTTTATGTTGTTGTTGATGGGCTTGCATTTTTTGGCAGAACCAAAAATCCGGTTCCCTTTGTTGTTCTTGTTGTTTGGGGCTTACATCGGGTTTGCTGGCTATGCATATGTACATTATGGGATCATCTTGTCGATGAGTTACCTTTTGTTTGCCGGGTTTGTAGCTTTTGCGGCGATCAATATTTATTTATTCATCCAAGAGCGAAAAGAACGTAGCTTTATTCAAGGTGCTTTTGGTCAGTATTTGAGCCCTCAGGTGATCGAGGCTTTGGTAGAAGATCCAGATAAACTACAGCTCGGTGGAGAGCGGCGGGAAATGACCGCCTATTTTTCCGATGTCGCCGGTTTCTCAACCATCAGCGAAGCGTTGAGCCCTGAAGAGTTGGTGAACTTACTGAACGAGTACCTCACCGAAATGTGTCAAGTGATCAGTGATTCTAACGGCACGGTTGACAAGTTTGAGGGTGACGCGATCATCGCCTTCTGGGGGGCCCCCTTAGAGCAGCTAGACCATGCCAAACGTGCTTGCTGGGCTTCGATTGAAATGCAAGATAGGCTGGTCTTGATGAGAGAAAAGCTAAAGGCTGAGGGTCGACCGATCTTGAATGTTCGGATGGGGGTCAACTCCGGTCCGATGGTTGTCGGGAACATGGGCAGTAAAACCCGGATGGATTATACCATGATGGGCGACGCTGTGAACTTAGCCGCTCGCTTAGAAGGGGCAAATAAGTTTTATAAAAACTATTCGATGATTTCCCACAATACGTATAACCAAGCGAGTGAATTTATTGATACTCGTGAGTTGGATGTCATCACTGTAGTGGGTAAAGATGAGCCGATCACGGTGTATGACTTGTTGGGCAAGAAAAATACAACCTCTGGCTCCAAAGCTCAATTGGTGGAAATTTATAACCAGGGGCTCAAAGCGTACAAATCTAGGGATTTCCTCAAAGCTGGTGAAATTTTCGCCAAAGCCTTAGAGGTGATCCCGACAGACGGTCCGAGCCTGACTTATCAACTTCGTTGCAAACAGTTACTGACCAACCCTCCTGAAAAAGACTGGGATGGGGTATGGCGACTGACTGAGAAGGGGTAGGTGTTTCGATTGCCTCTCACCGCTGGCGAGAGCCAGCGGTTTGTCCAGGCTGCCCAGCAGCCTGGCAAGGTGTTTGTGTACCCTACTGAAAGCTTTTATGCTCTCGGTTGTCTCGCTACTGACGACTTGGCAGTGCAGCAGATCTTCACCTTAAAACAAAGACCGGACCACCTACCTCTGTTGGTGCTGGTTTCTGGTTTTGACCAGCTACGCCAATTTTCTGGCCCACTCAGCTCAGTTCAAGAAAACTTTTTATCGAGCCATTGGCCAGGGCCTTTGAGCGTCCTGTTACCTGCCTGCGGGCTGTCAAAGCACTTGAACCCAACAGGTGGTCCGGTGGCCTTCAGGATGCCTCCAGTGCCCGATATCCGCCGGTTGATCCAGTTGACCGGTGTCCCTTGGGTTGGCACCAGCGCAAACCTCAGTCGAAGCCCGAGTTTAACCGACCTCACCGAGGTTCGCTCTTGGCTAGGTGATCAAGTTGACTTGTGGATTGATGGAGGGGATTGCCCCGGAGGTCTGGCCTCCACTGTGTTGAGTCTAGATGAACAGGGAGGAATAAAAATCTTGCGCCAAGGACAATGGCTTGCCCCTGAATCACATCAATAAATGCTGCTGCACCATGGCCACAAGGTAGGATAGGTCAAGGGGTTTCGGCAAACTATCATTTGCACCGCCGCTGATCGCCTCAAGTTTTTTAGACGGCTCAGCCGTATCTGTCATCGCCAGGATCGGTCGGGTATAGCCGATGGACTGCCGTTCTATCTCTCGGAGCTTCCCCAACATTTGCACCCCTTCGGTCCCTGGTAGAGACATATCTACCAGGGCTAAGTCGATCTCAGGCTCTTGGAAACTATGGATCGCTTCTTGGGGGCTTTGTGCAAAGACAGTATGGATCCCTAGGTTTTTAAACACCTTGGAAACAAGCTGACCATCCTCTTTCTTGTTGGTCACCACTAAAACAGACAGGGTAGGTTCAGCGATTTTAGCAGGAGAAATTTCTGCTTCTCGACCGACCAACGTCATGGTTGATTGGTACCAGTCTTTTTGCTTCAACGGCTTGATCAGTGTTTGGTTCGTAGCTAAGTCCCACAAAACGTTGTTCTTCTCTGCTTGGCCCGGTTCGGATAAACAGAGCAGAGGTAGTTTGCCAAATTGGGTTTTTAGTTCCGCTAGGCTTTCTTGTGTTTTTGTCGTATCTAGCCCTGAACGGTCCAAAACCAATAGATCAAAATCGCTTGCAGTCCAACGGTTCCGCTTCAATTCTGTGATTCCAGGGATTAGCCTCACTTGAGCACCGAGGAAGGATAGAGTCTTTTGAGCCATTTGCCCGTAGCCCTCATGGGCCGACAGCAGGAGGATTTGAACCCCTGCAAGGTCTCTGGCGAGGCTCACTCCCTCAATGCCATTTTCAGGCTGAGCTAAGCAGCGGTAGGTGAAGGATGCGGTGGTCCCTTGCCCAGGTTTACTTTCTATCTTAAGCCCTGAGCCAAATCGTTTGGCAAGACCATCTGCCAGAGGCAGGCCAATGGCGCCATGCATCCCAGACTTAGGTCCCTTTTTTGCGGAGGTGATCATTTTTTTGATTTCATGTAACGTTTGCTCACCGATCCCTTTCCCAGTGTCTTTGATCACGAACCGTAGTTCGACCTTATTGCCGGTGTGGGCGAGTAACAAAACCTCGACTTTCACTTCCCCTTGAGTCGTGAACTGAACGCTGTTTTCAATCAGTAAACTCAACAGGTTTGACAGTCGCTTGTGGTCACCAATCAACGCTGTTTTTACGTCTGTATTGAGGTACCCAAAGAGTTCTACTCCCTTTTTGTAGGCCGGTATCGCATAAGCAGATATGCTTTGTTCAACGAGCCGGTTCAGATCAAAGGGCTGGTCGATCAGGACCATGGAGTCGGACTCAACCTTGGATAACTCTAAAGCACGGTTGACTTTGCGGCCAATTAAGCCTCCCCAGTGGGCTAAAGAATTCACCAATGCGTTTCGTTCTTCTGGCTCCATGTCTTGGCGAAGTCGAGCTGTCATAGCCGCCATTGTTTCGATAGGCGAATGAATTTGCATCGCTAGAGCGGAGAGGTAGTCCCCTCGGAGCTTAGACTCGATCGACAAAGCTTCTTGTAGTTTGTAACCCTCCGAAAGGTGACTAGCAACGGTCATTTTCCGGTTGGTTGGAGGCTGGTTACCTTTATTTAAGGTCAACAGCCATGCAGGCGGGTTAGCGCCACTGATTGCCGTAAAGTCCCATTCAAAGGAAAGCATTCCTCCGTCTTTTCGTTTGCCTCGGTAGGTTTTTCCTGAGCTCAGCTGGTGCCCAGGGACAAACATTTCGCTCAGCTGCCGGATGGTTTTATCATGCTCCCCCAAAATACATTCAAGGCTACGGTTCTTGATTTCATCTTCGGTGTAGCCGAATGCTTTTTGGAACGCAGGGTTGATGTGCTCAAAACGTCCGTTTCCGACGAACGTCGCCATGGGTAAGGAGGTTTGTGAAAAAAGAGCAGCAAACCTTCCATGGTAATGATCCGCTTCTTTTGTGGCCCAAATACCCTCCAATAAGTCACCGACTTGACCAACCACTGCCATAGACCAATCGATTTTTTCTTGGTCCCATTCCTCTGCTTGATCAGAGTAAAATTCCAACACCGTAACGATTTCACCCTTGACCAATACTGGAATCCCAACCGCAGCTTTGACCCCGAAATCGTAGCGGACTTTAATTTTAGAAAAGCTCACATCGATGGAGATATCCTCAATCCAAACGATTTTTTCATAACCGATCACTCGATCCATTAAGGATTCGCCGGATTGGAAGTTTTTGGACTCAAAGGCTTCAATGAAATTTTTGAATCGTTCTTTTTTCAGTTCAAACCATATGTTTGCCTGGGCGTTTTGCCTGGATTGATCAGGGATCATAGCGTGGGCTAAAGGCCAGCCAGTATAGGTACAGATAGCCTCTAAAGCGGCGCTGAGTGCCTGATCTAACCCTTCCGTTAGTCTCACTTGCTCCAAACCTTGTTTATAACCAGTACCTCGGCGGAGCCATAACGAATGAGCCGATTGTTCTTGCTCTAAAGACTCAATGAGTTTGTACAAAGAAAAACAAATGACCAGTAGAAAAATAGCGCAGATGATCAAAATCTTTGCGTCGTTGGGTCCCGGGATCAGGCTAGACGGGGCGAAGTAGGCGGTGATTTTAACGTTGGTTTTTAAAGACCCTAACTTAAGTCCGAACTTTTGTGACTCGGGAACCCCCAGGGTGTCAGGGCTATAGGACAGCTGCTGTTCACCAAGGGACACATGGTAGCCAAGCTCTGGGGAAAGTGAGGCAAGAAGTTGCTTGACTGGTTGCTGAAGGTCCAGTTGGACCAAAGCCCAACCAGCAGGTTCAGAGCTTGTGGAGACCACCCACCATCCGTAGGGTCGAGTTCCTTCTAGGCTGAATTCCAGGGTTTGCGCCGCTTGCCCTGGTCCAGGAAGTGTGGTGAATAAGGCGCTTTGCTCACTCCCAAGCCAATCAGGGCGAATTGGGGAGCTAGATAGACCCACCATGATTGATTCTTGGGCCTTCCACACCGCCTTAGGGATTTGCAGTTTGAAGTTTGGGTTAACTTTTTTTTGCTCTTTTAAACGCTGCTTGACCTGGGTGGTTGGCCAGCTTTGGACCTGTAAAACTCGGACAGGAGCAAGCTTTAAAAGGTTGGCCGAGTTCAGTAGTCCTTTTGTACCTGGTAGGCTTAATTGGTCTGTGGAAAAAAGAAGTTTGATCTGGCGACTTAAGTCAGTAAACCCCTTTTTCAGGACCTTGGTTTGAGCGACAAGCTGCTCTGTTTGTTTCTTGGACTCAGCAAGCTGGTGTTGGTTGATCAAGTACCAACTTAAGCCGTAAAATAACAACAGGCCTAACAAGAGTGTCAAAACAGGGTAAAGGTACTTTGCACGCATTCAAGACGCTCCCAATTAAAAAGCTTTGTGTGAATTTATCGCTCAACTCTGTCTATCTTTGATAACCACTGGATCACGAGTTTTTTTTCTGTGGCTTGAAACTTAACTGAGTCTATTTTACTTTCTTTAAACATTTTGCGGACAAAATGCAACTTTACTAACCATTCCAGCTCGCTGAAACAGATACTCCACTCCCCTTGGTGTTGTAAATTCTTCAGTCGATTGTAGTCGCTGATAGAAACTAAATAGGGGTGTTCCTCGGCTAATGGGGCTAAATTGATCATTTTTAAACTTCTTTTATCAATCTACTGGGTTCAATAGGTGACAAACCCTTTGTGATTACGTTAAATTAGACTAACTGATTACCTTAGCCAAAGCAACATATGAGCCCGATAACAGAACCTGCTGATTTACAAAACTTGTTGTTCCGTCATCTCGACAAAATCCTGACTCTCTGGATGCTTGTTGATGAGGAGGGCAAGCTTTGTTCATGGAGTCGTGCGGCGGGAGAATCCTTTGGTTATGAACTTGAAGAGGCGATGGGCAAGCCGTTTGAACTTTTTTTACCTGAATATACCCCAAATCGCAGCAATTACTTAGATCACTTGGAGTCCGATACCCACGATGGCACGTTGGTCTCGCACCGAACCCAACTGATCCAAAAGGGCGGGATAATGATGGATGTAGAGCTGAGCCTCTATATTATCGAGGATCAACAAAAGTACCGGTTGATCACCTTCTCCAACATCACAGAAACTGCCGAACTGCAGCATTTTGTGAATGATAAAATGATGGAATTGGTTTCTCGGTTTCACTTTTTCCATGGCCAAGACCTCACCCCGCAAATCCGAGAGATTTTTGATGCGGTGTTGGTGGCGGTGACTTCGGGCCAAGGCTTAAAGTTTAACCGAGCCTTTTTGTTTTTGGTGGACCAAGAAGATCAAACCATCAAAGGGGTCCAGGCGATTGGGCCTTCTAGTAAAGAAGAAGCAGGCAGGATATACCACGCACTCAGCCAAAGCCCACCGACCCTAACCAGAATGATTGATATGTATAAAGCCCAAGATCTTGGGGTGGACTCATGGATCACTCAGTTGGCAAAGTCGATGCAGGTTAGTTTGAGTGATAGTGACCATGTGCTGGTGAAAACCCTTGTTGGGCAACAGTACCGGCTGATCAATGATGACTCGAATTTGGCCGAACAGCCAGGGTTTAATTGGCTGAGGGAGACGCTGCAAGTCAGCGAATGTATTTTGGTCCCCTTGGTTTGGCATGGTCAGGCTGTGGGGATGCTTGTTGCGGATAATGCCGTCACAGGCCAACGGATTTCCGACAGCAACATCAGTGCATTGAACCGGTTCTCAAAGACAGCCGTGGAAGTGATTGAGACCGTTAAACTGCTTTCTAAGTTAGAAGATTCGATCAAATACATCAAACAGACGAACCTCAAGATCAAAGAGTCCCAAGCCCAGTTGATGCAGCAAGAAAAACTAGCCGCACAAGGGCAGCTGATCGCACAAATGGCCCATGAAATCAGGGGGCCAATGTCGATCATCGGGGGGTTTGCTCGTCGGGTACATAAACGGATGGGCGACCAAGACTCGAACTATGATTCTATGGTCCGAATTGTGGACACTGTGGCGACCTTAGAAGAAAAATTATCTGAAATTTTGGACAAAACCCCAAAACCAGAGCATGTTCATCTTGATTGTGATGCCAGCAAAACAATCAATCGAGTGATTTCTTTGATGGAAGAAGAAATCCATAATAGAAAAATCGCAGTTAACTTAAATATCAGCGGTGAACTAAGAAATATCAAAATTAAAGAACACCACCTTTTTGAAATTATCCATAACTTAGTAAAAAATGCGCTGGAAGCAATGGAAGATGGTGGATTGCTTTTGATTTTAGCTAACGAATTGGGTAGTATGGTGGTAATCACGATCCAAGATACGGGTCCGGGTATTCCACAAGACGCCGAGGCCAAGATATTTTCTCCTTTTTACACCACAAAAACCGAGGGAACAGGTCTTGGGCTTGTGGTGGTACAAAAGCTGGTGGAAGAGCATCGAGGCATGTTAACTGTGCATTCACTACCAAGTAAAGGTACAACGTTTACTATTTCACTACCAACCACCCAACTTACGGAGACTCCATGAATAAGGCAGAAAAACGTGTTTTGGTGATTGATGACGAAGAAAACATTCGTGAATTACTGAAGTTAGAATTTTCAGAGCTAGGTTATCAAGTGATGACCGCAAACAGTGCGTTTAACGGTTTGCAGACTTTGAAGGAAAACCGAGCCGATTTAGTGATTTTAGATATTAAAATGCCGGGGATGGATGGCATTGAAGCGTTGGAAAAAATAATCAGCACCCAAAGAGGATTGCCTGTGATTATTCACTCAGCCTTTTCCCATTATAAAGATAATTATCTCACTTGGAGTGCAACCAGTTATGTTGTCAAAAGTGGTGATCTCACCGAGCTGATTGAAAAATCAGAAGAAATTCTTGCTCAAACCGAAGAGGAATAACTTATGTCCTTAGCCAGTGAAAAGACCCTTACATTTGTGTTAGCAGGGGGCAAAGGAAGCCGTCTGTACCCATTGACCCGTGATCGGTCCAAACCTGCGGTTCACTTTGCTGCACGGTTCCGTATCATTGATTGGGTCCTGTCTAGTTCTGTGAATTCAGGGCTCCGTCAGATCTATGTTCTCACACAGTTTAAGAGCCTCTCTTTAGAAAAACATCTCCGGCTTGGTTGGAATTTTCTTGCCAACGAATTGGGGGAATTTGTACAGGCGGTCCCGGCGCAGCAACGGATTTCAGAGAGCTGGTATTCTGGTACTGCGGATGCGATTTTTCAGAATTTGCATCTCCTTGAAGACCACCGGCCTGAACATGTATTTATCCTCAGCGGTGACCATATTTATAACATGGACTTCAACGAGATGTTTGCCCAACATGTTGAGTCTGGTGCTGACCTGACTTTGTCTGTCTTGAGAATCCCGAAGGCTGAGTCCAGCGAGTTTGGGGTGTTGACGATGGATGACAACCAGGCAATCACCAGCTTCATCGAGAAGCCAGAGAGTCCAGATATGATCCCTGGTGATTCGGACGACTGCCACATCAACATGGGCATCTATATTTTCAATACAGATGCACTGGTTCGTGAGTTGGCAAAAGATGCCCGTGAAGCGACAGCCCACGACTTTGGCAAAAACATCATCCCGACCATGCTTGAAACCTCCAAGGTCCAAGGCTTTGATTTTGTCACCAGTAAATACGGACATTATTGGAGAGATGTTGGGACCATTCGCTCTTATTACGAGGCGAACATGGAGTTTTTAAAACTTCGTGGAGACGAGGCGATGGTCAAGCCAAGCTGGAAAATCAGGACAACAGGAGAACATCTGCCTAGCGCAAGGTTCCAAAATGTTCAAATGAACAATTCAACCGTTGGCTCTGGTTCAGATGTGTATGAAGCGACCATCACCAACAGTTTGGTTGGCCGAAACGTTCAGATTGGTAAGGGTACGGTGATCGAAAATTCGATCATTACCTCGAATTGTGTCATCGGAAGCAATTGCACCATTAAAAATGCAATCCTTGATGATAAAGTGAAAATCAATGATAACCGTGAAATCGGGGTGAACCCAGAAGAAGACAAAAAAGACTTGTTTCTATCCGATGGAATCGCTGTGTTGCCAAAGAACTTTGAGTACTAAAGTTTAATGGCTAAGAAAGAACGGATTGTCTCGACTCCAGAACACCAACGGCAGATTCGTAACCGGGTCACCTTGGTGGTCGTGCTGGCCTCGATTGCCATAGCCTTGCTTTCTTTAAATTTTTATTATCGTGATTTTCGGAATTGGCAAACCTTCGAAAGTAATTTGGATGTGCTGCTGTTGATTAATTTCAACGCAGTGCTCTTGTTACTGTTGATTTTTCTGATCCTGAGAAACCTGATCAAGCTGATTTATGAGCGGAAGCGAAGGAAGCTAGGGTTTAAACTGAAATTTAAGCTGACCGTTGGCTTTATCTTGGTGAGTGCTTTACCGATGGTCTTGTTCTTTTTTATTGCCAATGGTCTGTTACGTAACAGTTTAGATGTTTGGTTTAAGGGAGAATACAGTCGCGCGTTTATCAACACCTCTATGGTGCTGGACCAATACAGTTCAAAAAGAGAGCGGGAACTACAAAATATAGGCCGTGTAATCATCGAAGATTACCTATCTCAAAATTTCTCTGACCCAAAACTCCCTCAGCCTTCTGATTGGTTTAATCAATCACTCAAACGATATCAATTGGACGGAATGGCTCTGTACGGGCCTGAATATCAATTGGAACAAAGTTGGTTTTTAGACCCCAGCTTCGCTCCGATGTGGAAGCCCGTCGTTCCAGCCGTTTGGTTGGCCTCTAAAGGGCCACTGAATAAACTGACCACCCAGTTGGAACATTTCCAAGTGAACCGGGTGTTCCTGTACTTTGCTGTGAAGGAAAAGAAATATGTGTTGGAAATCACAGATTTACTCAAGGGGACTTTTTATGTGGACCTCAAAAAGCTACGAAAAAACCTGAAAGAAAACCAACAGTTACGTGCAATTGAGGAGCCCCTGAGGACTTCGTTGAGCACCTATTTGTTGTTCTTTACAGTGTTGATTATTTTTGGCGGGACTTGGTTTGGTTATTACCTAGCCCGGAGTATTGTGAAACCGATTCAGACGTTAGTGGACGGTACCCGGCGAATTGCGAAGGGAGATCTAGATTTCCAGATCAACTTGCAAGAAGACGACGAGATTGGGTTACTGCTGGAAAGCTTTAATGTGATGACCAAAGAGCTCCAGCAGAATCGCCGTAAGTTGGCAGACTCCAGGGAAGCGCTGGTGGGAACCAATCAGCAGCTGGAAGAGAGGAATATCTATGTGGAATTGGTGGTGCAAAATATCCAAAATGGTATTTTCCTGATCGATACTTCGGGGTATGTCAAAGCGATCAACCCCTATATGTTGAATTTATACCAGATCAAGTCAACGAAGTTTGTTGGGAAGCATTACCGTGGGGTTTTAACCAAAGAACAAACCGTTTTGGTCGATGAAATGATTGACGTCCTAGAACAGTCCGAGTCCCAGGAGGTGAAGCGGGAGGTTCATTTGCTGGTGGAAAAACGGACCATTCACGTTGAACTAGAGATGTTTCAGCTCAGAAACCCAAAAGGCGAGGTTTTAGGGAAGTTGTTGGTGGTCAACGATCTCACCGAAATTGACCGTAGCACCCGAGCTAAGGCTTGGCAGGAAGTTGCACGCCGAATCGCTCACGAAATTAAAAATCCGCTGACCCCGATCCAACTTTCAGCCCAGCGGATTCGCAAGCATTATCTCCCGGTGATTGAAGAAGGGGATATGCTAGATGGTTGTACGGCGACCATCATCAAGGAAGTGAACCACTTAAAAAACATGGTGAACGAATTCTCGAAGTTTGCAAGGCTGCCAGAAGTCAATCCGTCACCGTCAAAAATTGAGGCAATCATCAACGACGTCGTTGCGTTATTCCGACCTGGATTGCCTTCTGGAACGGAGTTACAATTGGATATCGCTGATGATTTACCGGTTGCTTTGTTGGATCAGGAACAAATCAAACGGGTATTCACCAATCTTTTGGACAACGCCCTTGCAGCTTTGGTCGGTCAGGAACAGGGAGAGATCCTGATCAATGTGCGGTTTGTGAGCGCCTGGAAGACCCTTGTGGTTGAGGTGATCGATGACGGTTGTGGGATTCCTGAGGAGATGCTCCCTCGGATATTCGACCCCTACGTGACCACCAAAAAGGAAGGAACCGGCCTTGGCTTGGCGATCGTCCAGCAGATCATTTCAGATCATGGTGGATTTATTCGGCTGGAGAATATAGATAAAGGGACCAAGTTTACCATTGAACTCCCGGTTTAGAAGGCGCAGAGCTTGGGGGGAACATCAAAAACTCTTTGGAAAGTACAAGGTATGTCGGAACGAATTTTATTAGTTGATGACGAGGTTTCTATTTTAGAGGCTCTCCGAGGGATCTTGGAAGACGAAGGTTACCACTGTACTTTGTGCCCCACGGCCACCGAGGCATTGGAGCTGCTTGGGGTAGAAGGGGAAGACTATTTTTCAGCGGTGCTGTTGGATATTTGGATGCCAGGGATGGATGGTTTGGAGTTGTTGGACTGGCTCAAAGAGAATGGCTTTAAGTTACCCGTGGTGATGATGAGTGGTCATGGGACCATCGAAACAGCAGTTAAAGCGACCAAGAAAGGGGCCTACGACTTCATCGAAAAACCTTTATCGTTGGAAAAAGTCTTACTCACCTTAAAACATGCCTTGGGAGAAGAGGCACTTCGACGGGAAAATGAAGAGTTGAAGCGTCGGCCTGAATTCAGCAGTTCCCATATTGTTGGAGAGTCTGAGCTGATCAATTCGGTCTTAGAGGAAATTCAAACCGCAGCTCCGACCGACAGCTGGGTGCTGATTCGGGGAGAAAACGGCACAGGGAAAGAACTGGTTGCGAAACAAATTCACCTCAAAAGCCGGCGGAAAAATAGGCCTTTTGTAGCGATTAATTGTGCGGCGATTCCTGATGAATTGATCGAGTCTGAGCTTTTTGGGATCGAAAAAGGGGCCTTTCAAGGAGCAACAAAACGCAAAATTGGGAAATTCGATCAAGCAGATGGTGGGACCTTGTTCCTTGATGAAATTGGGGACATGAGCTTGAAAACTCAGGCGAAAATCTTACGAGTTTTGCAGGAACAAAAGTTTGAGCCTCTTGGTGGGGAAAGAACCCATCAAGTGGATGTGCGGATCATTGCGGCTTCAAATAAAAATCTAGCCGATGAAATGGAAGCGGGGAATTTTCGAGATGACTTGTTTTACCGGCTCAATGTGATCCCGATTGAAATTCCACCCCTCAGAGACCGCTCCGGTGATATCCCCATTTTGATTGATCATTTCATCCACCAGTTTACAGCCAACGGGGATTTTGCTAAAAAAACCATCTCCGACGAGGCTTTGGCTTCGATGTTAAAGTATCACTGGCCAGGTAATATCCGAGAACTTAAAAACATCGTGGAACGTATGGTGATCATGGTGCGGGAGCCAGTGATCGCATTAAAACATGTGCCTCCGGTTATTCGTCTAGCAAATCAAGAGGTTGTGCAGGTGGTAGACTTGCCTAGTCGGCTAGAAGAAGCTTTGGCTGCTTTTGAAACACAAATCCTCCACTCGGCGTTGAGGAAAAAAGGCTGGAACCTCGACGATGCAGCAGAGCACTTGGGGATTAGCCGTGACGCTCTGAATCAAAAGATCAAGGGGCATAATATCTCTGTCCCGAACAGGATCAATCCTTAAATTCGATTGGCCCTTGAAGTTAAAAATCGGTTGAGTTATAGTAGCGGCTGCTGCAGGCTCTTTTATCGATAGCCTGGATATGATTCAGTTTTTGTCGCTTGACCAGCGATTTGGGTGAAGGAGCCCGTATGCATGCTAAAAGGCTTTTTGAAAAGCGGCGAAGAGAAAACTAGAGACAAAATTGACGAATATTTTGCCGAAGGCCTCAAATTGCTGGAAGGGAATTTCTTCAATCGTGCGATGATTGAGTTTGACAAGGCAATGGCTTTGGATAGCGATGCCGTATACCCTCGCATCAAGCAGGAAATGCAGGATGCTGCCAGCTCTGGGCAGTTAGAAGCCGCCTTGGCTTTGGGGCTCAACCTGATTAAATCCGACAATAGTGATTTTGAGCTTGCCAACAAGTTGGGTAACTTTGCTCGGGAGCAAAAAAATTACCCCCAGGCAGAAAGCCTCTACAAATTAGCTTTAAAAGCCAAAAAGAATTATCTACCCGCCTTTTACAACCTTGCGGCTTCAATGGCTCGGGTTGATAAATACGACGACGCTGTCCAGTCTGCCTTGGAGCCCTTCAATGGGTTAGAGGACTATGTTTACCCAGACTGCGAAGGCCCTGCGAAGTTGATTGAAACCCTGACGAAAGATCTGGGGGAAATCAAAATGAAAGAGCGGGTTGAAAAAATGCAGGAACTCACCATGGCCAAGGAGCAAAAAGAAACCCAAGGCTATGCTGTCGAAGCTGCAGATATTGAATTGGAACTTAGGAAGTTAAAAGACTTACCTAAGGGGGCTCAACCCAATGATGTGGTTGAAGAGTTTAAACGGTTGATCGAAGAACAGCCGCAACAAGCAAAAGATCACACCTACAACATTGCGATTTATGCGCTGATGAATGGTTTCTTGGGTGAAGCTGAAGAGGCACTGTCCCGTATCTCTGTCAGTGACTTTGAGTATGTAGATTTATTGAAGTGCATCCTGACGGCTAAAAAAGGCGACCGAACAGGGGCGATTGAAAAGTTAAATAAACTGATGGGGGACAATGAGTTTAATCGACTTTACAACGTCAACCTTGGGTTATTGTACCAAAGGGAAGGGAAAAAGTTTGTTTCTGCTAAGTACCTGATAAAAACTGCCGCTCTCCTGGAAAAATCAGGTGGCTATTACTCCATGCAGGAATTGGTTCGTTTGGCTCATGAGAGTTATGATGCAGGAGCCTTTAAAAAGGCGCTGAATTATTACCAAATTGCCTCGACAGAAATCAAGGACCCCAAACTTTGGGAGCGTTTGGGCACCTTGTATGTTGAATTAAAAAAGTATGACGATGCTGTGCGGGCCTTTCGTTCGCTCCAGGAATTGGACCCGAATTCTCCAGTTGCGGCAAAAAAGCTCAAAGAAGTGCATGATTATTATTACAACAAGGGTAAGTTGCTCTTGGATGACCGCAAGTTCAAGCCTGCAGGTGATTTTTTCCGCAAGGCCTTGAATGTACTTCGTTTGCCAGAAACATTGAAGGCCGCTGCGGTCGTTTGTGGTCAGCTCAAACAGTCCGACGAAGAAGAAGCATTTCTAGATGAATATGCTGCGTTGATGCAAGTCGCTAAAGATAAGGTGGTTGAGCAAGAGCGACAGATGTTGATCCTAGAAGCCAAAAGTTGGATGGCAAAAAAGAACTATCTCAAAGCGATCCAGTCCTATGAGTCCGCTTTACGGATGAAGGTAGATAAAAACGTCTTCTTACAATTGGCAGGGCTTTATAAAGGGCTGAAAAAGAACGATGATCTGGCTGCTTTGCTGGGACGTTGGGAAAAAATGGTCGAACATGAAGAAAAAATGAAACAATTCGCCAAAGAAAAAGAGCGGCAAAAACAAAGTTAAGTAGATACCTTGGCGGTTGGTCCCCCTCTGTTTTTGGAGGGCCTTGTATTGACTTGATATTGCATTTCTTTTGATTCTCGGGGTGGTTTTTTAGTCAGTGCCCTAGGTTTTGCTTTTGATCCAGGGCTTTTCGTTTTTCTTTGGTGAGATGAACCTGAATTTTAGCGCACAATGAGCCCCTCAGAACGGTCAAAAACCCATCTCCAGCCCAGCTTCCAGGTTCTTTCGAACCAAACCATGGAAACAAGGATTGCTATGGTGATGGAGTTTGCTAAAACCAAGCGTCTTCTAGACCCCTCCTCAGAAACAGATTACCTTTCCATACCCGGCGGGATCGCCGTTTATGGCGGGTCAAACTCCCCTTACAATCAAGTGATAGGCTTCGGGGCCTCTGGCACAGAAGTCGAGTCATTGGCACGTGCGAATGCTTTTTTTTGGCCAAAGCTGTCTCGATTCGAGGTCGAGCTTTCGCCATGGGCTAGCTCAACGGCACCTCAAGTCCTTTTAGAAAAAAAATTTAGATCTGGGAAAAAGCGATCTCTATGGTCGAGAGGCATCGATGGTTCGGTGGAGGATTTGAGGCCGCCGACCTTAGATGCGGTGGTTCCTGGTCCGTTACATCAACCCAAACTTTGGGCGATGCACCTGACCCAGGCCTATGACACTCCTGGTGAATGGGACCCTATCGATACATTCCTGACCTATGGTCATATGCCTTCAGTCCACAAATATGTGGTGCTCCACCAGGGGCTGGTCGGCGGAGGGGCAGCGTTGTTTTTACGAGATCAGACAGCCTTGCTATTTGGAGCCGCCGTCAAGCTGAACCTCCGGGGGAAGAAACTACACCAAACATTGATTTGGTCTCGGCTGAAGGAAGCCTGCCGTCTCGGCGCCAACCTCGCACTGGCAGAAACCGTCGCCGACCCTGAGGTGGAACATAACTTGTCTTCTATGGGCTTCATCAAAGTTGCCGAGTTACCAAACTTTTCCCGCCCTTCTTAACAAAGGTCTGGGCCGTTCGATGCCTATTGACGCTGGCTGGTGTGGAACACATAGGTGGGCAGCGTAACAGGGTCAAAACTCCGGTGCCACCCCATGGCTCGAGGTTTGTTCGCTTCCACAGGCAGGAACAAAACGTCTGCCCCTGGTATTTTTAAGAGGATATCGGTTAAAAATCAACCTGTGTAGCAATAAACATTGAGTTTATATCCGTCTAAGTACCTGAAGTAACTAGCATAAAACTGATCTTCGCCTCATGGCTCCGCTGGGCCTTTGCAGGTTGCACCGAGTTCAATTGTTTTGTCATAGGCGTTACGAACCAGGGCCTTAGAGTCAACTTTGAGGGCGATTATCACCCCGTTCTGGGCGGTTGCGGGGTGATCATCAAAGAGCCTTGCGGTGCAAAAGCAAGGGGTTTCCCCCCAGAAGTGCGCTAGGTGATAAAGCTTTCCGTTTTGCTCAGGCTGATGATGCCTAGGAGGATGTAGCCAGTCATGGTTTGATCCATTGGAGGTTGCCCTAGGGAATCAAAAGGACACAGCAGAGCCCTTTAATGGCTTAAATCGGTTTAAATGCCTGATGAATCACCGTGGAACCAAGGTGATAATTGCTGAAGCTCACGGTTTCAAAACCCTGTTTTTCGAGCATTTCTTTCAAAACTTCTTGGGAGGGATAGTTTTCGGCGGAAGCGGGAAAATAGTCAAACATTTCCTGGCCAGGGTACAGCAGCTTGCCGACCTGAGGGACAATTTGGCTGAAATATAGCTTGAAAACAGTTTTTGCCACCGGAACTTTGACCTTGCCCATATCGAGGGAAACAAAGCGTCCCCCTGGTTTGAGGACACGTAGGACTTCGTCAAAACAGTCTTCAATCCTGACTAAGTTCCGCAGTCCAAAGCCGACAGTGACAGCGTCAATCGAACCGCTAGCAAAAGGCAGCTTCATGGCGTCGCCCTGGAGAAAAAGACAGTTCCCTTCTGGGTCACGGGACTTAGCGACCTGAAGCATCCCAATCGAAAAATCCAAGCCGATCACTTGCCCTTCTTTGCCACACCGTTGGGCCAATCGCTCGGTGATATCGCCGGTACCACAGCAGAGGTCTACCGCCTTGTCCCCGGCGATTAATTGGGTTTTTTCCACCACTTGGTTTTTCCAGTACCGGTGAAACCCTTGGGTGATTAAGTCGTTGAAGAGATCGTATTTTTGAGCAATTTCAGTGAACTTAGACTGAACAAAATCGTATTTTTCTTGGCCTTGGGGTATTTGGTAATCCATGGTTTTCCTTTTATGGTACCGGAGTGACCGCCGGTGGTTGCTGTGGGCCTGCACCAACCTCAACGGCTTGGTCTGGTGGAGTGTTTTTGCCCTGTGCTTGTACGGGGACAGATTCTCGCTTTTTACTCAGTTTCAGGTCAAACTCGTAGTACCGACCATACATATCTTTACGGTCCCCAAATCGAACCCCGTAGACGTTACTTTTGAGGTCCGAGCGCCATAGTGACAGCTCCACTTTCCCTTTCCATCCGTTGGTGAGGTGCTTTTTGAGCAGCACTTCAACTTCATCCCCGACCTCAAATGCGCCGTCTTTGGTCGGTGGTGTGACACAAGCCGGTTTGTACCGGGAGAGGTCACCGTAGCACATCCAAGTGGCTTTGATGATCGCACTGAGCCGGTTACCACCGCCATGGGTGTTGATGTACAAATCTGGGGCAAAGCCAGTGACAGCCTCCCACTGTTTACCGAGGATTTGGTCATAGACTTCTAGACGGTAAGCCCGATATTCCGCTTGGGCTAAGGTCGGCAGGATCAAAATCAGGGCAAAACAGACCCCAAACAATAATTTCATTGTTTTTCGCTCATTTCGATTAATTCTTTGATTTGTTCGTCTGTGATTCGCCGAGACTCGCCGGGTTTTAGTTCCAACAATTCGATGTGCCCAATCCGGTATCGCTTGATTTTTTCAACCAAGAAACCTTCAGCCCGGAACATTTTTTTCAAGTGGTGTTTCACCCCTTCTTGCAAACAGACCGAAAGCCAGCTCTTTTCATTTTTGTGGTGCAAAAACTTAATTTTTACTGGTTGCCGTTGTTTTCCGTCAATGACCGGGCCTTTTTCTAGCCGTCTCAAGACCCCCATCGGTATCTTACCTTTGAGCTTAAGCAGGTATTCCTTCCAGACGTGGCCGCTGGGGTGCATTAATTTGTTGGCCAATTCACCATCGTTGGTGAGCAACAGCAATCCCTCAGCGTCATAATCCAGCCGACCAATAGGGAACAGCCTTTCCCGGGATTGAGGGAAAAAATCGACAATGGTTTGGCGGCCCTGAGGGTCGCTTATGGTGGTGACCACCGAGTGAGGTTTGTAAAACGCAAACATGATGGTCGGTCGGTGACCAGACTGTCGCAGCTTTTTACCAGAGACCTCGATATGGTCCACCTTGGGATCAACTTTGATCCCCTGCTCGGTGACGATCTGTCCGTTGACCGTTACTTCCCCTTCGGCAATCAAGGTTTCCGCACCTCGGCGACTGGCAAATCCAGCTTGGGCAATCACCTTTTGTAACCTGATACTCATAAACCTTCCTGAAGTTTTTTTAGTCCGATGATGGCTGCATTTTGTTCAGCCCGTTTTTTGCTTGAGCCCCAGGCTTGACCGTACTCGGTGCCTGCGACTTGTAACGAAATCTTAAATTCCTTTTGGTGGTCTGGCCCTTTTTCTTCTAACACTAGGTAACTGATCTCGCCTAGCTTGCGGTGTTGGACTTGTTCTTGTAATGCGGTTTTGTAGTCAATGTTTTCAAACTTAAATTCTGCAACCCCAATTTCCGGGTCAAAGAGCCGGGCGACGATATCTCGGGTGGTGAGCCAGTTGTCTTCCGCTCGGCTGTCGAGGTAGCAGGCCGCAATGACCGCTTCGACGGCGTCCGACTGCAAAGAAGGTTTTGTCCTCCCACCGCTGGAGTCTTCGCCTTTGCCTAGTTTTAAATACTGGCCCAGTTCCAACCGGCGAGCAATCTGCATCAACCCGTCTTCGGAAACCAAGGCAGACCTGAACTTGGAGAGCGAACCTTCGTCTAATTCTGGGTAACGGTCAAACAGCAATTGGCTGATCATGAATTGCAGGATCGCATCCCCCAAAAACTCCAACCGCTCGTTTGGGTCGCATTGGTGTTCGTGGGCGTAGGATTTATGGGTCAAAGATTGTTCTAACAGACCAATGTCTTTGAACCTATAGCCCAACGCTGCCTCCAGCTTGGAATAAACGTCAGTCATTGGCTTCTAATTGTTTGCTGAGTTTTTCCACCTGTTTTTCAAGCTCAGACAGTCGCCGGCTCATTTCTGGGGTCTTATAAAACATCACCGATGCTTTTTGCCATTCGCTGTGTGGTTTTGCTGGGTAGCCAAAATATAGCCCTGGCTCGCTCAAGTCACTGGTGACCACGGCACGGCCACCGACCTGTACACGGTCAGCTATTTTAATATGGTCCATACAGCCGCTTTGCCCAGCAAAATAGACGTTTGTGCCTGTCTTGACTGTGCCCGCCAGTCCGGCTTGTGACAACACGAGGTTGTTGGGGCCAAGGTGGCAGTTGTGGGCAATGTGGATCAAGTTATCGAGTTTGGTGCCTGAGCCGATGATGGTCGATTGGATCGAGCCTCGGTCAATAGCGCACATGGAACCGATTTCCACGTCGTCTTCGATGATCACAGAGCCGACCTGAGGGATTTTGAAGTGCTTGTCCCCGTCTCTCTCGTACCCAAACCCTTCGCAGCCCAACACACTACTGGCGTTTAGGACCACACGGCTGCCGATCACGGTGCCATGCATGATGGTGACATTCGGGTGAATCAGGCAGTTTTCCCCGATCTTGACTTGGTCCCCAATGAAACAACCAGGGTAGATCACGGTGCCTGCCCCAATTTCGGAGTTTGCCCCTACCGTCACGCCAGGGTACAACGTAGCGGTTGGATCAATCTGGGAACTCAGGTCTACATGGGCATCAGGAGAAACACCTGGAGTTTCGACCTTCTTCGGGAACGCCAAACCCATCACCCGTGCAAAGGCGAGTCGAGGGTTCTCTATCTGTAGCAAAGCTCGTTCATCTGTGGCATGTTCTACCGAAATATCTAAACCCACCAATACAGCGGTCGCTTTGGAGGCGGCAAGCTGATTTTTGTACTTCGGGTTGGCAACAAAAGAGAGATCCCCTGATTTCGCCTCGGCGATCCCTGCGAGCCCTGAAACGATCAGTTCTGAGTCGCCAATCACGGTTGCGCCAAGCTGTGCAGCTAATTGGCCTACGGTCAGTTGTAACATCGTCGTTTCCAGTTAAAGTTCGATTAAAGGAGGTGCCAGATCTGCTGGCGGTTCTAAACCCATCAAAATATAGTTGGTTGCCGCCACCATCGCCAAGTTATTCGGGCGGTCGAAAGCCCCCGTATTGAGCCTGTATTCCCCTTGGTATCCCGGGTCAAAGACCACCACAGGTACCGGGTTCAGGCTGTGCTTCGTGCTAGGCTCCAAGGTTTTCTTTTTCTTGTTCAAAACCGACATTTCGTCAGCGTTGCCGTGGTCGGCGGTAATCACGGCCACACCACCTGCCGCTTCAAGAGCGGCCAATACTTTGCCCAACGCCAAATCGACGGTCTCAACAGCGGTTATGGCAGCGTCCATATTGCCTGTGTGCCCGACCATGTCGGCATTTGCGAAGTTGATGAGTCCATAGCCATATTGTTTTGATTCGATCAGCTCCACCGCTTTGTCGGCCACTTCCAGCGCCTTCATCTTCGGGGCCTTGGCGAAGGAATCAATTTTGTCGGACTCAATCAAGATGTAGTCTTCCATGGCAGGGTCCAGTGGGTTACGGTACCCACCGTTAAAGAAGAACGTCACATGGGCGTATTTTTGGGTTTCAGCGAGCCGAAATTGCTTGATCCCTAACTCCAGCACCCGCTTACCAAAAGGGTTGGGCACTTGTGGGGAGCCGATAAGTTTGTTTTTGGGTAGGTTCGTGTCTTCGTCGTACACCATCATCCCGGCAAAAAAGACCTTTGGGACTCGCTCACGGTCAAAACCATCAAAGTCTCGCAGCTCAAAGGCTTGGGTGATTTCGATGGCCCGGTCTGCCCTGAAGTTCATGTTGAGGACCGAGTCCCCATCATTGATGGTTATGTTTTGCCCGTCTGCCCCTTTGAGGTTAAACACCGGTAGGTCTTGGTCGGTGATGTTTGGGTCTTTGGTCCTGAAGGACTGGATGGCTTGGTCTATGGTATCAAATTGAAGGGCTGAACGGCCCAAAACATGTGCGTCCCAACCCTTTTTTACTTTTGCCCAGTTGTTGTCTCGGTCCATGGTAACCACTTCCCGGCCCCCAGCAGAGGCAAAACGGTAGTCAAACCCAGGGTGCTCCGCCATGACCTGATCAAACAGCCGTTGCAATTGAGCGGCGTATTCGTCGGCAGTTTGAATCCCTACGTCTCTGCCGTCTAACAGAGCGTGGATATAACATTTTTGGACGCCCTGATTGGCCGCTTCCCGGACCACTGCTTCGAAGTGCAGGATATGGCTGTGAACGTTTCCGTCTGAGAGCAGCCCTAACAAATGCAAGGCCCCGAATTTCGCATGGCTGAACACCTGGTTCAATACCTCATTTTTGGCGAAACTTCCGTCCTGGATTGCCTTGAAAATCAAGGTTGAACCCTGGCTTAAAATCTTCCCTGCCCCTAGGGTTAAATGCCCAACTTCCGAGCCACCCAAGTTGTCTGCCGCCGGTAAGCCTACATGGGGCCCATGGGTCAGTAAGGTAGAACAAGCATATTGCCGTTTGAGCCTGTCCATCACAGGTGTCCTTGCTTGGCTGACAGCGTCGCTACCATCCCCTTTGCCTAGGCCATAGCCATCTAAGACAATGTTTAATAACAGACCTCGGTTTTGAAACCGGTCCAGCAAAAATTTAGGGATAGTCATTTTCGGCCTTTAGAGTTAAAGTTAATGTCCATGACTATTTCACAAAAGCCTTAAACTGACAAGTCTCAAGACAGGAGAAGCCATGGTGCCAGTTGTTGAAATCAACGGGATCAGCGATATCCCAGACGCCGTCTGTTTGGGGCTACCCAAACGGCTTGCGGAGTCCGGCGCCTTGCAATTGGTTGCCCGGTTTAAGGAGCTGGTTGCCAGTGGGGTGAAGACCTTTGTCCTGGACCTCAGCGAAACCCAGCGGATTACGGATGCAGGCATCGGGGCGATCAGTCACCTCTTTTCCCAGATGGGGGAACACCTGATTTTCCTCTCCCCTTCCAAGTCGATTGCTTCCTTGCTTTGGGCAGTGGGCCTTGTGGCCCCCATGGTCAGTAGCATGGACGAAGTGAAAATCCAACTCAAGGAGGCTCCATGAGCGGTGTTGATCTACATAACTTGCAAATCACCTTGACCCAAATCCCTCACGCCCAAAAGCTCACCGAACCGACCCACAACTACCCCTTGATCCAGGGCCAAGCGGTGGCTGTGGTTGCCGAAGATAAACGGGTGAAGGCACGTTCCCAAGTAAAAAAGCTTTCCGAAGCGGAAGCAACCGATGCCGAAGACCCCACCCGGACCCACCACCGCAAACAGGCGGACGGCGACCAGCGGCATATTGATCTGACAATCTAGGTCGGGGCTTGGGTTCGGGCTCATGAAGCTTCACTGCCCAAATTTGGGGCTATACAATCAAGTTCGGTTACAAACTTTTTTGGCTCCAGTGAATCGCCTTTTTTCTCAGATTAGGCTGCTGAACGGTAGAAAATTTCAGATGGGATTTGGGAGGATTGATTCCTTGCTTTGATCTGTCCTTTTTTGATCATTGCCACCATTATCTATCCAAAGATAGGGCGATTGAAGCTGAATCAAAAGCTTTGAAATTAAGTATCCTATTGTGGACTCCTGATTTAGGGCAATCAGTTAAGATAGAGTCTCGGTCGACAGAACAGATTCATGAAACGTCCGAAACTCAGCCAGCATTCAAGTCAAAGGTCGATTTACGGGCAATTAGAGGGCATCAAGCCATCATTGAGAGTGCCTCGGAATTATAGGGTCACTGGGGGCAGTTGAATGCTTGAAAGAAACAAACATTAGAAGGACTAGGAGAAGCACTAAAGCAAAGGCTTTTAAAGCTGAATTCCTCGGACAGCAAAACAGGGTAAACAGTTTAGAGTTTCCTCATGCTTGAGTTAGAGTCCTGCTTTTGGGAAATGATTTCACAGAGCGTGGGCTATCAGACCGCATTAAGTATATCTCGATTGATTCGAAAAAAAAACGAGTGTTAGATTGTATGTTCAGCCTCCAAAAGGTTGTCATCAGCCTCATCTAGTTCTCCTTCTTCACTAATCTCACCGGTATATGCAGCTTTCCCCATGGCGTTTTCAATCAATGACAGAAGGGCTTTTTGACGCCTTGCCATGAATGACTCAAAATTATCACTTCTCAATGATACGGGGTCAATTAAATGGGTTCTAAGATAGGAGTCTAGTCGCTCACTGGGGATCAACGGGTTCGAATGGTCACCTTTTTCCAATTTGCCCAGATACTCTGATGGAGCAACCCCACCAATCTTCCTGTTTGTTTTGTATGACAATGGAGTCTTGTTGATAATCGAATCGTAGACCTCGGATTTAATCTGATTTCTCTTACACCAGTCCTGCGGAAAAATATGATGGATGTCGACATTTTCACCAAAGAAAACTGTGTGATCAAAATTTTGACCGCTTCGGAAATCGATAGCCCCTTCTTTCATCAATAGAGCATTTACACCCTTGTATGCGGCGGACAAACGCATTCTCATAGTCTTAAGTCGATCAGCTCGAAACATAGTTTCGCTTATTGTTGACGGTTCAGTACCACCTTTGAGCCAATTGGGGACTTCTATGAAGTCTTTAGCAATCCGAGTATCAACAGTTGTTCCGTAAAGCTCGCCAAATACTCCGCTCCAATACCACTGAACTAGCTTTGCTCGATTTGCCTCATGCTCCCATGAGTCCCCAATATCGGTAAGAATAGCAGCTAATGGAATTAGTTGTGACTGATAGGGTAAGTCAAAGATTCGGTAAATGTGGAGCATGTGAAGAAATTTTGCAGCCCTGATAAAACCGAGTTCAACGTTTTCTTCGTATTTCAAATAAGCTTCGAGAGGAAGATTTAGTAGCGCCTGACGATTTGCCGTTACCGGAGGTAAGTCGCTCTTGCCAGCAACCTCTGCTGCTCTTCGGCGGTCACGGGTATGAAAGAGCGAAATGGCTTGAAGAAAGTCAGTATTAGCCACCTTTGCAAGGATACCGCTTTCCATCCCGGCAGGCCTGAGAGTTTCCGCTAATTTTTGATGGCGACCTACAGTGGCTGTAGCTCCGTACCAGTCTTTTCTTAATTCATGCCCTGTTGCAGCATACATTGCTGTGACAAGTTCAAAAGCATCCAAAGGTTTTCCACCAGTATTGACCTTTTCAAAAACAACACATACCGCCTCCTTGGATGTCTCGCGGTCTAAGGCAATAACTGGGACACGGTAGTATTTGAAGTTCTCAAGTATCTGTCGTTTGAACACTCGAAATTTCCCTCGAACCTCCTCATTTTCATCACCACGCCAGTATTTATCAAAACCATCCTGCCATCGATCCCAATCAAATACATTGGATAGTGGAAACATGAGGGTTGCGTACTCCTTTTCAGGCGTTGAGCAATCTAGGGTGATCTCACGCCCAAAGGATTGACGTACCATACGGTCTTCTGGAACACCAACTATTGCCTCTTCTCGGTCAATAGATGGATCAAGAGCCTTTCGTATATCAATGTAGAACCAACGTTTTACTTTCTTCTTTTTGGGTGTAACCGTCTCAACAACTTCGTTTCGCAGTGTTACTTGGTACAATGAGGTCATTCTTTGTTGGCCATCAAGTAGCAGGGATTGAGGGGTGTTTTTTGCGATAGCTCCTTCAATGGGGCGAGGCTTAAAGTCAACTCTGCCCCCAGTATCCAAAGTCATCAAAGCACCTACAGGGAAGGCCCTAGAAATCGATGCTATCAGGCTTTTAATCCGATCTTCGTCCCACACCCAGCTACGTTGAAAGTCTGGAAGCTGAAGTGTTCCCTGATGACAGTCATCCAGTAGTTTAAATAAATCGTGGGGATTAGTTTGAAATGTTGATCCAGCCATTGAAAAATGCTCCAAAAAATGAATTAATTTATGAAATATCAATTGGAAATATTGACATTAGATTCCTAGAGTCTTGTCTTTTTCCTTGCCTCCAAAATTTAGGCCTTGGTTTAAAACTTATCTCAAGCTAGTTAAATTATCAAGGTTTGATGGTCTTTCGTGAATTCTGGTTGAACGACTGGCGCTTCATGGATATCCCTTATCGACTGAGATTTTATCTCAACTGATGGTCTGAAATCTGAGGTGAGTAATAGTCGCCTGGAGGGCAGCGGTCAGGTTGCTTTTTTAAACAAAATTTCAAAGCCTGTATAAGATATAAACTAACCGTTCAGTTGCTGTTTTGAACCGTGAATTCAAAGGGGGCTGAGCTTGTGGTTTGCTGGAGTGAGGGCGGGGCGCATCAGTGCGAGTATAAAGTATTAATGAATAATATCAGGGGACCGAAAGGGCGGGAAACCGCCCTGCCGTGAGTTAGGGAATTATTGAACCACGACGGCTCAGGTGGGAGAAGTATAACCGCTTTAGGCTTCCCAAACGAATTTGGGCATGCACACCACTGCCAGGGACCTTTCCCGTATTATAAGTATCGGCTCAATGTATCCTAAAAGCACGAACAGGGCAGTCAAATATAGATTAACCGACCTTGCCAGAAACCGCAACCTCTGGCGCGAGATTTCCTGGCTTATCAAGGAGCTTATCGAGGCGGTCGATTAAAGGACCCAGTTTGCGAGCGACCATGTCTTCTTGTTCGCATCGCTGGTTTGATTCTCGGACTCCCTGATCAGCCAGGGTGATCGCAATTTTCAAGGCATAGGGCGAAAGATTTTGGGTGTTAGTCCCTTGGCCAATGGCCCCAACTGCCTCACGTAAACGGCCTTCGATCTTTCGTATGTGTTGTTCGCCATCACTACAGCGAACATTGTACTTTTGGTTATTGATCTCGATGTCGTAAGTTTGGCTTTCCATAGGGTGCTTTGGTCTTCGTTACAATTCGCACTCAACCTTCTTTGCTTTCGGGTAAAGTGTATCACAGGCTTTGGCTCAAGCAAAGAGTAATCATCAATCTTAGATGAATATTTTTTCACTTGCTTGAAAATGGTTGTCCAAGTTCTAACTGTAACAGGTCGGAAATTCAAGAGTTTTTGTTTTGCCCTTAAGTTGCGGCCTTTTTGCTTGTCAGTCAGTAGCTAGTTTGGGTACGATTTAAGGCTGAAACCAACTTTAGAAAGGTGCTTGCCGCTATGTTTGACTCTCTTTTTTCGATCCATAACGCAGGATACGTAACCAGCGCATATGGTGTGACTATTTTCTTGATCGCTGGCTACTTGCTGATGATTTTACTTCGCTTGAACCGAGTATCAAAGCGAAATCACGAGATAAACCAAAAGGAAGAATGAATAAAACGGCAATAAAGTTTGTAGTCGGAGGATTGGCGATCGTTGGAGTAGCGATCGTGCTGTTTTCCTCGCTCAGCTCCGAGAACCTCACCTATTATCACACCCCAAATGAGATTCTAGCCAACCCTGGAAAATTTTCTTCTAAGAAAATCAGGGTGATGGGCTTGATCCAAAAGGGCTCTGTCACATGGGACCCGGCCAACACTCGGCTTGGGTTTAAAATCACTGAAGATTCCGAGACCTTCATGGAAATCGGCTACACCGGCTCAAAACCTGACATGTTTAAAGAAGGTCAAGGAGTTGTTGTTGAGGGAAAAATGGGACAAAACGGTGTGTTTGAGGCCAACACTTTGTTGGTGAAACACTCTGAAGAATACAAAGTGGATAAAAACGCTCATGTTGAGAAAAAAACCAAGTACCTTCAATCTGTTAAGTAGTCACTATGATCACGGATATTGGATATTACTCTTTGCTAGCAGCCCTTGTGCTGACTGGCTTCGGGATCTTCGCAGGTCTCTCAGGGATTCATAAAAACAGCAGCAACCTCATCCTTTCCTTCCGCCAGTCCATCTTGGCGGTTTTCGGGTTGGTTGCAGTTTCTTATGCCTCATTGTGTCACGCATTTTACACCAACGACTTCACCGTCAAGTTTGTAGCGAACAACAGTTCGACGGACTTACCGCTTTTCTATAAAATGACCGCCGTTTGGGGTGGGCTGGAAGGATCGTTGTTGTTGTGGGAGATTATTTTAATCAGCTTCACGGCGATTATCTCAGTTCGGTATGTAAAATCAAACCGTGAAACCCTGCCCTACACCTTGATTGTGTTGCAGATCACAACTTTTTTCTTGTTGTTCCTGTTGATCGGCTGGTCGAATCCTTTTGAACGAATCTTCCCTATCCCTGGAGAAGGCCGAGGTCTGAACCCCTTGTTGCAGAACCCAGGCATGGTGTTTCACCCCCCCTCTTTATACCTGGGGTATGTCGGGTTTAACATCCCCTTTGCTTTTGCTATCGGGGCATTGCTCTCGGGCAAAAAAAATGACGATTGGATTTTAACCACCCGTCGCTGGACCTTGATCGCTTGGTTTTTCTTAACCATCGGCATGATCCTCGGCGGAAACTGGGCTTATTTAGAGCTTGGCTGGGGTGGTTACTGGGCATGGGACCCGGTCGAAAACGCTTCTTTGATGCCTTGGTTGACTGGTACCGCCTTCTTGCACTCTGTGATGGTCCAAGAAAAGCGCAACACCATGAAGCTCTGGAACATGATGTTGCTGATCGCAACCTTTGCGCTCTCGATCTTGGGCACCTTTATCACCCGCTCCGGCGTGTTGAATTCGGTGCATTCCTTTTCGAAGTCCAACATCGGACCTGCCTTTTTGTTTTTTATTGTGGTGATCTTGGTGGGCTCCTACTTGGTGCTTTATTTCCGTCAGAAAGATTTGACGGTCAAAGAAAAGCCAAAAGACGTGGTGAGCAAGGAAAACAGCTTTATGTTGAACAACGTGGTCTTTGTTGCCATGTGTTTCACTGTCTTATACGGGACCGTGTTTCCTTTGTTGGCCGAAGGATTAGCGGACAAAAAAATCTCGATCCAGGCGCCCTTCTTCAACGACATCATGTTGCCTTTAGGGGTCTTGATTGTCTTCTTGATGGGCATCACCCAGGTTTTGGGCTGGAGAAAAACAAGCATGCAGAAATTGCGACGTAACTTGATCGGCCCGGTTGTGGCTGCCTTGGGTTGGGTTGTGATCGCTATGTTGACCCTGTCCACGGATTACAAAGTACTGACCCTAACCGGACTGACCGTGTTTGCTCTGTACATCAACTTGTTTGAGTTGGTTTCTAGTTTTAGGACAAGATCGAAGGGCCAAGGATCATCTAAATTCATGGGCCTGCTCAAAGATCGGCGTAAACGAGGTGGTTTGTTGATTCACCTTGGGGTTGTTACGATCATGATCGGCTTCAGCGGTAACTTTTTTGGCTCTGAGGGTTCATTCACGTTGTACCCTGGACAGAACCATAGCTTTGCAGGCTATGAATTGCAGTTCACAGAATCGGCAGAATTCCAGGTAGCCAACGCCAAACACTTAGCCGCCCAGATTCAGATCTCGAAAGACAACCAGGTGTTGAGAATCATGAAACCGGCAAAAGCCTTTTATCCGACCCGGCCAGAGCCGATGACGGAAGTGGCTATTTACCGAACCCTGTTCCATGACTTATACCTGAGTTTGTCCTCAATCAATGATGATGGATCGGCCACGTTGAACGCTTTTTATAACCCGATGGTGAATTTCGTCTGGGCGAGCGTTTTCTTTTTCTTTACAGGGATGGCTTACAGCCTTTCGTACAAGCCGGTACAGAAACGAGGCGGTAACCTTAAGGAGTAGGTCTTGAATAGAAAGCTTATATTTGCCCTTGTGGGGGTCTTTTTTTGCGGGTTCGTTGGGTTGATGGTGTTCGGGTTGTATTTTGCTTCGGACCCTCACGCTATCCCATCGAACTTGATCTCTAAGAAGGCGAGTGACTTTAAAGTCACCACCTTCGACGGACAAGATGTGGATATGTCTGCGCTCCGTGGACGGCCAGTGATCCTGAATTTTTGGGCGAGCTGGTGTGTTTCTTGTCGAGCAGAAGCCCATATTGTTGAGGCCGCTTATCAAAAATACAAAGACAGCGGCCCTGTTTTTATTGGTATCGCAATCAATGATGAGCGCAGTGCGTCTCTTCAGTTTATTCGGAAATATGGCAAGACCTATCTCCTTGCTCCTGACGATACCATTGGGACCATTTCCTTGAATTATGGGGTGACAGCGGCCCCAGAAACCTTTTTTATTGATAAACAAGGAATCATCCGTGACAAGGCTTTGGGGCCAGTTCGCCCAGGGCAGATCGATCAATTTTTAGACCAACAGTTATCCAGCCCATGAAAAAATTCTTCCTACTTTTTTTGTTTTGTCTCAGCGTGTCAGTGGTTTTTGCCGCAGATTCGCAAACAGCAGAAGAAGCTTTAGAACAACAAGTCCGGGTGATTTCTCACAAATTGCGGTGCCCTACTTGTCAGTCGATGTCGGTGAAAGATTCCGAAGCTGGTTTGTCTTTAAACATGAAGGCGATGGTTAAGGAGCAACTGATCCAAGGCAAATCGGAAGAAGAAATTCTTCAGTTTTTTGTGGACCGATATGGGGAATGGATCTTACGGGAGCCTTCCAAAACGGGGTTTAACCTCCTGCTTTGGACGCTCCCTGGGGTTCTGCTGGTGCTGGCCTTCATTGGTGTGATTTGGTGGGCTAAGCTGAAGTCTATTAAGCCCGAGATAACCAACAAAGAATTGACTGCAGAAGAGCAGGCTGAAATCGATCAAGACATGCAACTTTTAACCAAAGACTAAACTTATGGCAACTATCATCCTGTGCTCTGTTTTTTCTGTGATCATCGCTTTTTTGGTGGTCTATAAACCGTTTTTCGTGCTGCCAGAGGCCGCTTATTTTCAGGCGGAACCAGAAGGCCATGTTTTTGATGAGCGGCTTTCCATGTTGGAATCTTTAGGTGAGCTAGAAAACGATTTTAAGTCTGGGAAGTTGACCCAAGTAGAATACGATCAGGCTGCTTTAGAGGCCAAACGAGAGTACCTTAAATTAAAACATCAATGATTTTCTAAGACCGGCAGGGGAGTCTCTTTCGCCTTTGCCGGACTTTCGCAGCCCCCACCTTCTCTTTTACTCTGCTGAACATTAACCAGCCTACTGAAAAGTGGCTCAGGAGTTGACGTTGGAAATCCCTATTCTCCAAGACTTAGCCATTTTATTTGGGCTTTCAATCGTGGTTGCTTGGGTGTGTTTGCAGCTGAAGCTCCCGGTGATGATCGGCTACTTGGCCACTGGTTTGGCGTTGGGTCCCTTTGGGTTCCAAATGATCCATCAGGTTCATGACGTTGAAATGATGGCCGAAATTGGCATTATTTTGTTGCTTTTTGCGATTGGCCTCGAATTTTCCTTTGAAAACCTCAACCGCATTAAAAAAGTTGTGTTCATCGGCGGGCCGCTGCAAATGCTGCTCACATCGGCGGCAATCTATGGTATCGCCGTTCTCTTTGGCTTAAGCACCAAATCTTCGATATTTATCGGTTTGGTGGTTGCCCTGAGTTCCACGGCGATTGTGCTGAAGCTTTACGGCGAAAAAGGCTGGATGGACAGCCCCCATGGCCAAAACAGCTTGGCTTTGTTGATCTTTCAAGACATCGCCATTGTCCCTTTGATGCTGTTGACACCCGTCCTGGCAGGGGTCGCCACTGACGGAGACGAAGGGCTATGGGTTTTGTTGGGTAAAATCGCTTTGATCTTGGTGGGGGTAGTGGTCCTGGCTCGGTACATTGTCCCGGCGATCTTGTTTCGAGTGGCCAAAACCCGGAACCGAGAACTCTTTTTGCTCACCGTATGCGCCATCGGCTTGGGGGTCGCTTGGGCGACAAATCAGGCAGGCTTATCGTTGGGTTTAGGGGCGTTCTTAGCGGGGCTGATCATCTCTGAATCTGAATACAGCACCTATGCCCTGTCCAGCATTTTACCCTTTCGAGATGTGTTCAGCTCTTTGTTTTTTATCTCTATCGGCATGTTGCTTAACCTCGCTTTCTTTTGGCAACACATCGGTGTGATTGTCGTGTTAAGCTTGGTGGTGGTGATGTGCAAGGCCGTGGTGACTGGGTTTGTGGCAAGGGTGCTGAAGCTTCCGGTCAAGACTTCGGTGATTTTAGGTTTGTCTTTGGCCCAGGTTGGGGAATTTTCTTTTGTTTTGGCTAAGAGTGGGTTGGAGTTCAAGTTGCTCGACCCACAGAGTTACCAGATGTTCCTCTCTTTGGCGGTTTTGACCATGGCGATGACCCCCCTGTTGATCTCCAACGCTCCGGCGCTTGCCCGTCAATTTGCAGCACGTATGCCAAACAAGCTTGATGGTCGAGAAGAGCTGGAAGGGGCTAGTGAGAGCTTAGAAAACCATTTGATCATCATTGGTTATGGGGTGACCGGGAACATGCTGGCCAAGGCGGCGAAAGAAGCGGGCACAGAGTTTATTGTTTTAGAAATGAACGCTGATACGGTGCGTATCGAACAGGCGAAAGGCCTGCCCATTTACTTTGGTGATTCAACCCACCCCGAAGTGTTAGAACACCTCGGAGTGCACCGTGCCCGGACCATGACCGTAGCGATTTCTGACCCCTTGGCAAGCCTAGCCACGGTAAAAATCGCCAAGGAGTTGAACCCCGCTCTTTACATCATCTCTCGCTCTCGTTTTGTGAAACAGTTGGAGCCAACTTTAGCCGCCGGTGCTGACGAGGTCGTGTCCGCAGAATATGAAGCTGCGGTAGAAATCTTCGCTCGTGTGTTACACCAGTACATGATACCTCAAGATAAAATCGAAGGGTTTATCGGCGAACTGAGAGCCGATGGATACCAACGGCTGCGTTCTGTGGAAGGGCACAAAGCGGGTCAGTTGAATTTAAAAGAACATTTGCAAGGTTTAGAAATCCGTACGTTAGTGGTCGGTGAGCAGAGAAGCCCCGCCTGTCATACCCTGCGGGGGTTGAACTTGCGGTTTACTTTTGGGGTGACTGCCCTGGCAATTCGGTCCAAGGGGGTCTTGTCTGCAAACCCTTCAGCAGATGACGTGATTTGCCCTGGGGACGAAATCATGTTACTTGGTGAGCCAGCCCAGCTAGCCCAAACAGCCGCTTTTTTAAATCCGCCGGAAGACTTCAACACACCTATGCCTGAGGAAACTTGATGCGTATCGCCATCCTGATGGACCCCTTGTCCACAGTTAACATATCCCAAGACACGACTTTTGCATTGGCGATGGAAGCCCAAAGCCGAGGGGATCAAATTTATTATGTCCAGCCGGAAACGGTGCAGGTCCGGGATTCGGAGGTTTTTGCCTTGGTTTGCCCCATTCGTTTTGTGATGGCAGACCCCTGTTATGAGTCCTTAGGGGAGTCGGCCTTTGAGTCGTTGGATGGGTTTGATGTGGTGATGATGCGCAAAGATCCGCCTTTTGATGAACAGTATTTTATGCTCACCCATTTCTTGAGTCTGATCAAAAAGGCAAAGGTGATCAACCGGGCGGAGTCCCTGCGTAATGCCCCTGAAAAGGTGTATAGCTTGAGGTTCCCTGGGATTTATCCCCCGACCTTGATCTCGATGGACCCGACGCAGATCAAACAATTCATGGCTGATCAGGGAGGCGAAATCATTGTGAAGCCGCTGAACCGTGCGGGAGGTGCAGGGATTATTTATTTGCATCAAGAAGACAAAAACTTCAACAGTTTGATCGAACTTTCGACCCGAGACGGCCAAGAGTTCATCATCGCCCAACGATATCTCCCTGAGGTCCGAAAAGGGGATAAACGAGTGATCATTGTCGGCGGCGAAGCCCTTGGTGCGATCATGAGGACACCGGCGGACGACGAACACCGGGGGAACATCCACGTCGGTGGTCAGGTGACTTTAGCACCCATCACAGACCGGGACCGGTGGTTGATCTCTCAAATCAGTGAACAATTGATCGAAGACGGGCTGTATTTTGTTGGGATTGATATCATTGGCGAGTATATCACAGAAATCAACGTCACCAGCCCCACAGGTATCCAAGAAATTCGCCAGCTCGGCGGGATGGATATTGCTCAGGAGTTTTGGGACCGTCTACCAGACTTTCAGCTGTAGCCAAAACTGGATGGTTTTTAATTTGCCGGATTCGCCGCTATGACTATTTTTAGATTGCCTGAAGAGTTGCTCTTCCCAGACCCGAGCTTGTCAGAAGATGACGGTCTGCTGGCGGTTGGCGGTGATCTAGAGCCAGGGCGGTTGCTGCTTGCTTATCAGCAAGGTATCTTCCCATGGTACAGCGAGGGAGATCCTATACTCTGGTGGTCCCCAAATCCACGGCTGTTGATTTACCCCTGTGAAGTCCATGTCTCCCGTTCCATGCGCCGGTTTTTGGCCCAAGGGAAATTCCAAGTCACCTTTGATCAAGACTTCCCCGCTGTGATTCGGGCCTGCGCCGATACCCCCAGGGAAGGTCAGCCTGGGACCTGGATCATCCCAGCGATGACTGAGGCCTACCAACGGCTCCATGAACTCGGCTTTGCTCACAGTGTTGAAGTTTGGGACGGTGACACCCTGGCCGGTGGGCTTTATGGAGTCTCCCTAGGAGGGGCTTTTTTTGGGGAGTCTATGTTCTCGCACCAGACCAACGGCTCAAAAACGGCGTTGATCTCCCTTTGTCAGCAGTTAGATCGCTGGGGCTTCAGCATGTTAGATTGCCAGATGCCAACATCACACCTCTTAAGTCTAGGGGGTGTCGAAGTACCCAAAGAGCTGTTCCTGACCCAACTTTCTCAGGCGATGTCCACGGCCACCCGGCAAGGTGGTTGGGTGTATGGCGGGGACTGAAAAAAAATGGCTAGGTTAGGGAGCCGATAGTTTCACCAAAGTGCTGCGAGTCTGGGATTCAGAAAATTGAAACAACAAACGAGGGTGGTTGGTTAAATAGGTGAACCTAAATTGACTTTTCTCAGCAGGCAACAACATTTTTAACAACGGGCTGGTTGGAGAAACCAACACCTCCACAAAGGGCTCGATTCCTCTGGGGGTTTTTACTTCTCCTTGTTTGACTTTGGTTGCATTGACCCCGATTTGAGTGAACTGTTCAAACTCTAAGCCCAGTTGCGGCAAAAACAAGGTGAAGCTCAGGGTGTTCCCCTGACTCAGCGAATCCAGGTGCGCAGATAAGTATAAAGTTAAAACTTCAAAAGGCACCAGCTTGTCAACGATCCGAGTGCTCAGTTCTTTGTGCTGTTTTCCCTTCGTCAGCGTGGTTTTAACCTCGTTTTTTAAGTAGATATCGACAATAGAGAGACCGCTTCGATGGTCTGTTTCTTTGTAAGATAAGAGGCTCCCCGCTGCGTCAAACAGGCTGGTTTTTTCCTGAAAAACCTCTCCATTGGGTTTGCTGTTCACCAGTCGTTCTTCGATCTGGTTGTGGTTGATCTGCTTGTAGCTCAGCGTAGAAAACCCGGTGGTTTGTTGACTCTTTTGATTCTGGTGTTCATACCTGAGGTATGCACCTGCCTTTAACTGTTTAAATAGCTCTAGGCCAAAGGCACAGGGAGCCAAACAGCAAAACAAGACGATCAATAAAAAAAAAGGTTTCATGGCTCAGCTTCGGTTCACTAAAATGCATGGAATAGGCAATGATTATGTCTATATCAACCTTACCGAAGAGCAAGTGTCTCTGCCAGCAGAACTTGCTAGAAAAATCAGTGATCGTCATTTTGGTGTCGGTGCAGACGGCTTGGTTTTGATCGACCGTAGCCCCATCGCTGATCTCTCGATGCGGATGTTTAACGCCGATGGTTCAGAGTCAGAAATGTGCGGTAATGCCATCCGTTGTGTCGCAAAGTATGGTTATGAACATGGTCTGGTTGATAAAACTAAGCTGGAAATCGATACCTTAGCTGGGGTCAGAGAGGTTGAACTGCAACTGGATGATTGGGGCCGAGCCGGTTTGGTTCGGGTGAATATGGGTGTTCCCGAGTTGGCGGGGAACCGCATCCCTTCGACCTTTGGCTCCGAACCGATGATCGATACGCCGATTGAAATTGATGGCCAAACCTTCCAGGCTACCTTGGTGAACATGGGTAACCCGCATTTTGTGACGTTTGTGGATGATGTGGACCAGCTAGACGTGGCTAGATTGGGGCCGATGATTGAGGGCTGCTCGCTGTTCCCAAACCGGATCAATGTAGAGTTCGTACAAATCCTCAGCCCAACGTCAGCGAAACAACGAACCTGGGAGCGAGGCTCCGGGGAGACTGCGGCTTGCGGTACAGGAGCTTCAGCGACCTTGGTCGCTGGGCTGTTGACCGGTCGCTTGGAAAAACACAGCACCATTGAATTGACCGGCGGCAGGTTGCAAATCGCCTGGGAAGGGCGAAATCACCCCTTGTTTATGTCTGGTCCGGCGGTCGAAGTCTTTGAAGGCACCCTAGAGGTACCGACTCCATGATTAAGTTTAAAAATATCCTACACACCACTCGTTTAGATAAGTTTACCAAGCTCAACCGGCTTTTAAACCGCCTCAGCCTTTCAGAAACCAACATTGAGCTGCTTTTAGCCTGTGTGGTCGGGATCGCAGCTGGTTATGCATCAGTGTTTTTCCGCACCATGTTGCACCACATGCATAATTTTTGGTTTCATCTCGTGTGGCCCTATTTCGAGTCCATCTCGGTGTACACCTTACCGTTGATCCCCGTGATTGGCTCTTTGATTTTGCTCCCCTTTTTGAAAGGCACCTCCGGGGCAATCTCAGGCTATGGGATGCCCCGGTTTTTGATTTCAGTCCACCTGAGAGGGGGATTGATCAAGGCCAGAGAAATTTTCCTCAAGATGATCACCTCAGCGATCACCATTTCTACCGGTGGAGCAGCAGGGGTGGAAGGCCCGATTGCTCAGATTGGTGGGGCGGTTGGTAGCACAGTGGGCCGGTTTTTTTCCATGGGCAGCCAGAGGTTAAAAGTCCTGATTGCCTGTGGTTCTGCCGCAGGGATTGCGGCTCAGTTTAACGCCCCTTTGGCGGGGGTGCTGTTCGCCCAGGAAATCATCATGATTGGGCAGTTCCAGGTTCAAACCTTTGGGGTGATCGTGATTGCCTCTGGTCTGGCCACTGCGATCAGTCGTTCCTATTACACTGACCAGCCGTTATTCGGGAAGCTGACCTATCAAATCGACGGATTTCACGAAGTCGGGTTCTATATCCTGTTGGGGTTGGTGATTGGGGTGGCCGCCTTTTTGTTCATCAAACTCTTTTTTTATGTCTGTGACCGTTTTGAAGACCTCAAGGTAAACCGTTACGTAAAACCGATCATCGGTGCCTTTTTGGTCGGTTGTTTGGGGTTGGTTGATTTTGATGTGCTGGGGGACGGCTACGAAGTCATCACCGGGGCGTTAAACTCGGAGCCCAAGTATACCTTTCAGCTGCTGCTTGTTCTTGGTTTGCTAAAAATGTTGGCCTCAGCAATCACCTTAGGTAGCGGCAATGTAGGCGGGCTTTTTGCGCCTGGTTTATATATTGGAGCAATGATTGGTGGTGCTTTTGGGATGGCGATGGATTGGCTTTTCCCAGGGATGAATATCCAACCTGGTTCTTATGCCTTGGTCGGGATGGGGGCCTTTTTAGCCGCCTCGACTCATGCTCCAATGACATCGATTTTCCTGCTATTTGAGGTCACCAATAACTACCAAGTCATCATCCCCATCATGTTTGCATCGGTGATTGGTGTGATGGTTGCCCGTGCTCTTTGCCCTGATTCTTTAGACAGCATGGAGCTGTCTCGCAAAGGGATTATTTTACACGCTGGTAAAGAAGAATCTTTGTTGTCGAAGATTTTGATTGAACAGGTGATGATCAAAGATTATGAAACCATCCCCGAAAACATGACTTTTGCCGAGTTCATGAAGATTTTTCCGTTTTCCAAAAGCCAGTATTACCCGGTGATGAACAGTCATGGAAAGATGAGTGGGGTGGTCAGTTTTCAGGATATTCGGGAACTGTTGCTCGAAGAAGGGTTAGAACATTTGGTGGTGATGAAGGAGTTGGCAGAGACCGACTTGATCAAGCTATACCCTCATGATAATCTAACCGAAGCAATCCGTAAGTTCGGGATCAAAGACATCGAGGCCATACCGGTGGTTGACCCTCATGATCATACGGTGCTATTGGGTATTTTGAAACGAAAAGACGTGATCGATACCTACAACCGGGCGGTTTTAGTGAAGGCAATGGGAAAAACAGACCCGAACGAATGAAATTTCACCCATGGAGCGATACATGAAGTTACACATGAAGTTACGATTGGAATATTGCGGGGTTTGAAACTACGAACCCCAAGCGGTCGGTCTGGCTGCTAAAATTAAGTTAAAATTTGGTTTGCCTGTCGAACTGGTGCGAGGCTCTGGTGGGGTCTTTGAGTTTGATATTAACGGCCAGCGGGTCTGGTCAAAAAAAGAGACCCGGGAATTCCCTGTCGACCGGTATATTTTAGATGCGATTGGCTCAAAGCTCTGAGGGGGGACGGTGGATCAGGAGTTTCAGTTCTTAAGTTTTCAAAGCCCCGTTGGGCTGATTTGGATTGCTGAGAAGCAGGGTAGACTCACTGATCTTAGGATCGGAGGGCTCGCCCAACCAGAGCAAACTTCTCCTTTGTTACAAGAGTCAGTGAGGCAATTGTCCGCTTACTTCTCTGGAAAGCTGAACCACTTTGATCTACCTCTCGCACCGAAGGGAACCGCCTTCCAGTTAGAAGCCTGGCAGGGTTTACGTGAAATCCCCTTTGGCTCTACCAGGAGCTACCTACAGCAAGCCCAAAGCATAGGACGTCCCCAGGCCCAAAGGGCGGTTGGTGGGGCGAACCGGCGCAACCCTATCCCCATTATCATTCCCTGCCACAGGGTGATCAACCACGATGGGGGTATCGGTGGTTATGCTTTTGGGTTGGAAATGAAGCGGTTTTTGCTTCACCTAGAGGGGTTGGACCTTTAAAGATCCACCGGGCTAATCGAGCACCGGTTTTTCTAGCCACTGCGGATCAAAGGTAGTTTCTGCTGAGGCCAGCAAAATCAAGGTGTCCTGCTGGTTTACAACAACCTTTGCAGCGGGGTTAATCAACAGCCCTTCCCCGCTTTTTGGGATCAGCCCCACCGGTAAATACCCGGATTCTTTTTTCAGCTTGACCACCACATCCAGCCAAGTGGTGGGCTGCCATTTCTCGCTCAGAGACTTCACAAAAAGGCTTTGGGTGTGGCCTTGGTGAGAAATGATTTCCTCTAAAAGCTTCCCTATCCCTGGGTGCACCGCATTCTGAGACAATATGGGGGCGATTAACTCATCGACATTGATACAATAATCGCAACCCACTTCCAAAAGTCTGTTGTCAAAATCCGGTTCCCGGTAGGAGGCAATTGAAAAGACCTTCCCATCGGTGATCGTTTCCAAACGCAACACCGCCATTAAAGTATGGCTGTCTCGCTCGTGGTCAATGAAGGCAACTCTTGCGTTGCTGGCGTCCGCCGCTGTTAAACCAAAATCAGAAAAAGACTTTGCTTGGATCCAGCTTAAGTTCGCTTGGTCTTTTTTATCATGGAAAGGAGTTAGTTTCGACAGCACCACAATCTGGCCCAGCTCGTTAGCCAAATCCAACTCGTCTAGAATCCGGGAGATGAATGGAGCTTCGTCTGAACAGACCAGGATATGGCCTTCTTGAGGCGTAGCTTCGTAGCCGATCAATGGGACGGCATCGCTGAGAAAATCCCCTGAAGGGCCGTCTGAGTGGGGCATGACTGTGATCAATCGGTGCTCGGCGGTGAGCTTGAAATCCGCAGGGGGATTGACGGTCACTGTATTGGTAGAGTCCGCTAACCCCAAAGGCATTTCGCCCAAGGTTTCCTTGGCAAAAGAGATATGCTCAAGCCAAGTTTGCCCTTCGGTGCCAGGGCCAATTTGTTTTGATTTGATGGTTGCGGTGTTACTTAACCTCAAGATGATTTCTCGTAACCAAACAGGAACTCCCTGTGCAGTGTAGGCCTGGATCATCAAGGGAACATAGACGTCAAATGTCTTGATTGCATAATCACAGCCGACGTTACATAAATGGGCATAAAAGTCTTGGATTTGGTACCTTGCCATGGTCTGGATTCGACCACCTGGGCTGAATACCTCCAACTGCATGACAACCATCACGGTATCTGCGTCATCTTTATAAGATACGTAGGCTATTTTCGCCTCGTTCGCCGACGCCATTTTTAATACATCGAGCCGGTAGGCGTCTCCGTGTACCCAAGGGATTTTTTCGTAGGGGCTGCCTGCTAAAGGATGTTTCTCTAAGGGTGTGATGATGACTGCTTTATGATCTCTCACAAACTTTACGTTTTCTGTGAGCACAGAGTAAATGAATACAGGGCTGTCAGAGCAAATTAGGATCTGATCATTCGACTTCACAGGTTTGAGCCCCTGCTCTCTGCCCGATTTAAGGGAAAAAAACCAGTTTGAGACCATCGAAATGATGATCGAGTTGATCAACACGCCAGTGGCCAATATCAAAATACCAAAGATTCGCCCCGATACGGTCACCGGCGCCATATCTCCATAGCCCACTGTGGTGAATGTCACCACAGTCCACCACAGGCTGTTGAATAAGCTCGTGTAAGGGCTGTCCCCAGAGCCTTCAATCAGGAATATCCCTAAGGTGGAAATTCCAATCAATAGGGGTAAAACAAAGAGAAATAGAAATTTGCCTTTCATAGTCACTCTGGAAAAACAATGGGCAATGGGTATCGTGATGGTGATCTTAAACCAGCGTCACTTTGACGTATTTTTACGAATCTGACAAAGAATCCTAGGGTTTATTCTTGGTCGTCTGGTCACCGGTGATTGGATAGCCACCTGTTGGTCCTCTGAATGGCTGAGTCAATAGCCGATCCGCCCAAAGTTCTCTGGGGTCCCTGAACTCCTCAATGCCGATATCCATCCCTTCATGGCCTTTTGATGGCTGTGACCGGTAGGTTCCAAAGATGTAATCCCACCATGGTGAGCTGAAGCCGTAGTTACTGTTGGTTTCCCCACGAATCACCGAGTGATGGACCCGGTGCATATCTGGGGTGACCAAGACCCACCTCAATACCCGGTCTAGCGCCAAGGGAAGCTTTAGGTTGCCGTGGTTGAACATTGCGGTCCCGTTGAGTAACACTTCAAAACAAATCACCGCCACCCCGCTTGGCCCGAGTAAAAAAACAACGGTCAGCTTGATCAGCATGGAGATCAAAATCTCGATGGGGTGAAACCGAGCACCGTTGGTGACATCGTAATCAAGGTCAGCGTGGTGCATCCGGTGGAGCCGCCAAAGCACCGGTAAACTATGGAAAAGGACATGCTGAAAATAGATGACCCCGTCCATCAACAAGATAGCCAGGGCAACTTCAGGCCAAAATCCAAGGTCTATGACATTGAAAAGGCCCCAACCTTTTTCTGCTGCGATCCCAGCCAGCCCAACCGCCATGATTGGCATGATCAGCCGCATCAGCAAGGTGTTGGCAAAAACGATGGATAGGTTGTTTAGCCAACGAACGGCTTTACTTTGGGACAGCTTGCGCCGAGGAAAGAGCCATTCCCCGAGAGCCACTAAGGAAAATACCCCAAAAAAGGCGGTGAGCCGGATGGTTGGTTCTTGACTTAAAATCCAGTCTTCCATCTCGTCCTACCGCTTTTTGTGGATTTTCAGCCCCGTACACACGAGGCTTAGTTGTTTGTTGAATCCAATCTTAAATCAAGGAACCCTCACCGAAGAGTGTTCGAGGTGTTTTATCGATCGATTTCTCTCCCTTTATGGGATCAACTCAATTTTTTCGATGAACGAACTGGAGATTCCCTTTGTATCACGGGTGTCGATTTCTATGGTCAAACCGGTGATCGCTGGCACGCTGGACTGGCCAAATTCTTTTTTATATAAACTCGCAACATCTACTTCTGTGACGACTGTTTTGCCCTTCGGATTGTTGCAGGGGGTACAAAAATATCGCCCCCCTTTTTTATAATAATTCCCTCGGTAGGCTTTGTTGTCCTGTTCTTTTTCCCCTAGGAAAAAGCTGATGAAATAGGGTACATCCGGTACCGCAAAGCTGCCACTGTCGATCTTTTTGGTTCCAAAGGTCAAAACGAAAGAGATAGGCTCTCTCAGGTTTCCTGCTTCCCAATCTGCCCCTTTTGGGTACTGCAATACCCCCCAATGGATGCGGATTTTTTGCACACCTTTGAGGTCAACGGCCTTATTAAATAAACCCAAAGTTTCGTCGTCGGTGGCAAAAACAAGGCGACCTTTTTGAAAACTAACCTCTATGTCCTCCGCATCACGATCCAGTTTGAACTTATTTTGTTTTAACCAGCTGGAAGCGTCGCCAGATTTTCCGGCGAAATCGACGCTCCAGAGGTTTTCTGCCCAGAGTGATGGGGTGCAGAGGGAAGAAATAAGGCTGAGCATCAAGAGGGTTTTGATTGTAATCTTCATCGCTATCATTGCATAGAGGTTTGAATAGATAAACAATAGTTTAAGAGAACTCTTTTACGAAATAAAGCAGAGTTTCGTCTATGGGAATATCCTTATTCTTATAAATTAAAATTTCACGAGGGAGTTTGCTCAGGGGAGGTATTGGCTGAGGCTTTCATATAACGCTGATTTATTGAACGGTTTAGCGATGAAATCGTTCATCCCTGCATCGAAACAGGCCTTGCGGTCTGAGTCAAAGGCATTGGCCGTCATGGCGATGATCGGGGTTTCTGAAACTTGGTTTTTCAGCGCACCGCTGCGGATCAGTCGAGTGGTTTGCAGTCCATCCAAAACGGGCATTTGGATGTCCATTAAAATAACATCAAAACATTGGTTTTGTAAGATATCGATGGCCTCTTGACCGTTATTAGCAACAACCACCTTCGCCTGGGCATTTTCTAACATCCGAAGGGCGAGTTTTTGGTTCACCGGATTGTCTTCGACCATCAAAATCTGCATTGAAGACAAGTCCACAGACGTCTGTTTAGGGATATCAGGGGCGGCTTCTATGCTAACCCTGGCCTGCGTACAACGTAAGGTGAAGCTAAACCGGCTGCCTTTCCCTTCATGAGACTGAACCCAGATTTCCCCGCCTAGCAGGCCAACCAGGGTCTGAGTGATGCTGAGCCCTAGGCCGGTTCCGCCATATCTTCTGGTGATTGAGGCATCGGCCTGGGAAAAATCTGAGAAGATTGTTTGCTGTTTGTCTTTAGGTATCCCAATGCCTGTATCGGTGACTGAAAACTGCAGCATGATGAATTTTGTGGTCTCTGATAAAAAATCGACCGACAGCCGCACGGACCCTTGGTGGGTAAACTTGAGGGCATTTCCGATCAAATTCACCAAAATTTGCCGCACTCGTAAGGCGTCTGACTGGATCATTTGAGGAACTTTGAGGGCAATCTCCTTGGATAAATGAATCCCTTTTTCCTTAAACTTACCCTCAAATAAACCCAAAACTCCGTCGATTTCTTGGGCAAGGTTCATGGAGTGGGTGTTTATTTCCATCTTTCCAGATTCGATCTTTGAAAAATCCAAGACATCATTGATCAAATCCAACATGTTGTTGGCCGCACTCAAAACGATCTCCAATTCCTCTCTCACAGAGGGTTCCAGAGGGGACTCCAAAACAAGGTGGGTCATGCCTAAAATGGCGTTCATCGGGGTGCGGATCTCGTGGCTGATGTTTGATAAAAACTCAGTTTTTGCTAATGTAGCCCGCTCCGCCGTCTCTTTGGCGGTTTTTAAATCAAGGGTACGTTGCTCAACCTTTGCTTCTAAATCTTCTTTGGCTGCACGGAGCTTGGCGGTTCGTTGGGAAATGATTGCTTCTAAGCTTTTCCGGTTCCGGTTGAGGTCTTTGATCCGGTCGGTCTCCAAAGTAACGTCCTCAATGATCACCACAATGAACCTGGGCTGGCCCACTTGAATGATCGGCTTTAAACGGACCCTCTGCTGCATGAAACTGAAATTACTAGATTGAGAAATTGGGATTTCAAGGATATAGCGGTTGAATGCCTGGGAAAGAAAATCAGGCTGACCGTTGTTGATTGAGTCCGAGAGGCGAGTGTGCAAATAGGCTTGAGCCTTTTTTGTGACTTGATCGGTGAAGGGTGTTCCTTTGATGCTCTCCAAGGTAGTCCCGGTTTTTGAAGCCAGCCACTGGTTCCAAAAAACGATCTTAAGCTGCTCATCAAGGATGCAGATACCTTGTTCCAATCCTTGCAAAGTCTCTAATACAAGAAAATCTTGAATCGGGCTCATCGCCGCCTTTTCAGGCATGTAGCCTCTGTTGTTTTAGAAATCATCGTTTTCAGCCGAGGTGGAGCCGGATAAATGATCAAGTTTGGTTAGAAACGTATCTAAAAAATTTCCTAAATCAAAATGGATGGATAACAGGCCTTCAACTTGATTTTGTTGTTCTCGAAAGACGGATTCAATCACAAAGGCTTGGCCCTGTTGCAAAGATAAAAACTCTTCAATAAAGTTGAAGTGCATGTTCAATTCAGGTGCTTCGTAAGTTAGCTGCCCTCCGACTAGATTGCTCACAGACCCAAGCAAGCTGTTGATCATCAAGTTCCCGACTTCAACGAGTGCTTCTTTATCGGAGTCGGTGAAACCATGATCTCGTGACGGGCTGTCTATACCGTCTGTGTCGTCGTCCCAGTCATCCCAATCGTCTTCCTTGTTTTCTGCCAACAATTGATCGACCAGGGTTTTGCCTTCTGTAGCTTCAAAAAACAGGGTAGCAACCCCTTCCATCAGACCGCTGTACTCGATGGAAACCCCCAAGGCCTCGGCTCCAAACCGCTGTTTAAACCGGTCCATCAACTCGCTTTTGGCGATTAACTCGATGTGTGGGGTTTGGATGCTTACTTGACGGTCGATCATCAGTGACAATGTTTCCGCAGCTTTGCCCACAGCGATGTTGATCACTTCAGTGAAGGCGTCCAGTTGCTGTGGGTTTAAAATTTGTTGGTTCATTGTAGATCGCTTTAGGCTGTATCTTTTGACCACTGGGTGAAGATCACTTCCATGGATTCGTCAGAGATCGGTTTGTTAGCGAACTGCCGGAACCCGATTTGCTCCGCTTCGGCTTTCGTCGAAGTTTGGATGTTTGCGGTCACCATCACTAGGTAGGCTTCTGGTTTCAGTTTGAGGATTTCTCTCCCAGACTCCAAACCGTCCATGTTTGGCATCAGCTGGTCCATGAAAACAAGATCAAATGGCTCACTGTCCATCGCCTCGCTGAAGATCCTTAAACCCTCAGCGCCGTCTTTTGCAGGGGTATAACTAGCCTCTGTAAAAAATTTCATGCAGGAGCTTCGAAGCATCTTTCGGGCTAAGCTAGAGTCTTCAATGATTAATATTTTCATAGTGGTGTGCCGTTGATCGTACAAATCTGTTTGTTGATGAGCAATCCTATCGGGTTTGTCTATGTCACGTCAATTTTTTCCTGAATTTTTCCCGGTCAATTCCATGTTGGAAAGTAGCCGATTTTATAGGGGATTTACAGCTGTGCAACGTCGGGATCAGGCTCCAACGTCCAGTTCACTGAAGACTGGGTGCAGGAGCCATCAAGGTACATGAATTTGACGGTCGCAAAAAAAGGGCTGTTATCAAAGTCAGAAGGGACCACTTGGGAAAAATTCTTTTTCCAGTGTTTCGCAAACTGGATATAGTCTTCCAAAGAGTCCAGTCGCAAGCTCTTTCGTTTTCGTTTCCGGTGGAACCGTAAGCTGGGGGTGATGGGGTAGCCCACCCGGTGAAAGGCATGGGCAATCAGTCCAGAGCAAATATAATATTGTTCAAATTGGGTGTTCCCACCGATGTAGACCTTGGTGTCAGGCCTGACTTTGGTGTAGATATACTTAAACAACAGCTTTTCGATGTTGGTCACATCGTACCGAGGTTGTTTTTTGAGCTGGGACAACATAAATTTGTGTACCTTCTCGGCAGCATCCTTCTTGATCAGCACAGGTCGGCACAACCGTAAATCTAGGTGGATATATTTATCTACGGAGCTGATGATGACCCCTTCAGGCTCAACTTCGAGCAGCTTGCCTTCGCCAAGGTAGTAGGCTGAATGGCTGTAAGGCGAAGTGGTTAGAGTTTGGATGATCCGGCTGATCCGCTGGTTCCCTCGGACCAAGAGCACATCCCCTGGTTTTGCTGCGCTCAAAAATCGTTTCTTTTTGTAGCTGAGAAAAAGAGCCTCTTCTTCCACCGAACCCAAAAGAGGCTGGGCGGAGTCATAAGAAGGCATTTCTTTAAGCAAGTAAGCGAGAGATTTGTTATAAACCCAACGTTTAAACGGTGCTGTAGAAACTGATTTCCCCCATTCATTCGCCTCGTCGAAGGTTTTAAAGATAAATTGATCCACCCAAGGGTTACGCCCTTGCAACGGGTTGGTTTCGTTCAGCGACCGATTTATTTTTTGGCGAATTTTCTCAAATTTCAAGACCCAGGGGCTCATGTTCCTCCAAAGATTCGATACAGGTTAGTATAACCTATTTCGAACCACTAAATCCACACCAGAGTCCTATGTTGAAGAAAGAATCGAAAAATTTGTGTTGAATTGGGTGTCGATGACAAACAACTCCTTGATATTGTTTCTAGTGGTTACCTGATAAAATATTTTTTCTTTTACAGACCCAGGACCAAACTTTAATCCATCATGCTCTGGTGATTCGGAGGTCCCAAGTAAGTTTTTTAAGTCCATGGTGCCAGAACACTGCATCCCGCCTGGGAAACGGAGTTCCATCTTGGGGCCGCAGGTTCCCAAGAAAGCCTCGGCCCCTTGCAGGTCCAAACGTAAAACCTGCCCCGGTGCGTGGCGCTCTAGAAAGTTTAAGAGGTAACCCAAAGAAACAGCCTGGGTTGCAGCCCAGAGGCTTAAATCAACACCCTTGGCCAAGGCTTCGAGGGCGTTCTCCAAAAAACCATCTAGCCCCAAGCTCAACGAACGGCCCGCCTGTTCGCCCTCTTTCGCTTGCCCCAGCAGGCCTTGGTATTTATTGCTGTAACCCCTGGGAGTGATCAATAAACCTTCTTTGATGAAACTTTTTGAATTACCGATCAACACAGTGGTCAACATCCCGATGTCTTGGTCTTTGAGCTCAGACAGCTGGACAAGGTTGATGTGTTGCCGTTTGCGGTACGCTGACTTCACGATCGCCACAGGGGTGGTGGCTGCACGGTGTTGCAGCAATATCTCTTGGGCCTCCACAATTTGGCCGACCCGTCGGCCGCTTTTGGGGTTGTACAAAGCAACCACGAAATCCGCCTTTGCCGCCGCTTCGAGCCGAGCTGCAATCACTGGCCAGGGGGTGAGTAAATCCGAAAGGGAGATGCTGCAAAAATCATGGGTTAACGGTGCGCCCACTAAGGAGGCACTGGCGCAGAGGGCGGTGGTCCCTGGGACCACTTCGACTTTGATCCCAGTGGAAGGGGTCCAGCCTTGCTCGAACAACACCTCAAAGGTTGGACCAGCCATGCCGTAAACCCCAATGTCCCCAGAAGAAATCAACGCCACCTTGTGTCCCGCTTGGGCTTTGTCATAGGCGAGCACACAACGGTCGATTTCCTCGGTCATGCCTTTGCGGATCACTTCTTTGCCGTCAAGCAAGTCTTCGACCAGCTTGATGTAGGTGGAATAACCAATCACCACATCCGCTTCAATGATCGCTTCCTTGGCTCGCAAGGTCATTTGGTCTTCTGCACCGGGGCCGAATCCCACTAGATATATCTTCCCTTCACTCATCTTCTACCTTCACTATGGAAACGGTGGCGTTTTTTTGGTCTTCACCAAGGAATTTTAACTTTTCTAACACAAAACATTCTTGGGTCACCGCACCGGCGAGTAGAGCAGCGGCTTCGGCGACTGTCGGGGTTCCCATGTACTTCATCACAACCGCCGAGGGGTTGGGCACTTCCACCACGCAGAGTTGTGCGGCGGTGTAAAATTCCATAGTCCATTGGTGGTTTTTTGCCAGTTGCAACAAAGCGACTTCATCCGATTTTTTGTCGATGGTGGCGATTTTTTTGACCTCTTCAGGGCGAATTGAGAGCTGGCTAAAAGCCTGGGTCACCGCCGCTTCTAAGGTCTCTATGGAAACCCCACGGTCGCACCCCATCCCCATGGTGTAATGAGCCATCAGCCCTCGGGTGGTCGGTAGGTCACCAGCCGGCCTGCAAAGGCTTCTTCTAAGTCGACCGGGATTTCTCGGTGACTGATCCACAACACCCCAGAAACTTCCTCGGGGTGAACCTCTTCCAAGCGGTTGAACTTCACCAAGTTTGTCGGTAGAGGGTGTGGGCCTTCCCACCAGTTTGGATCCCCTGCCTCTTGGACAATGGCGACTCTTTCTTCGTTAACCACTTGGGCTGCCAGCTTGATCAAGGTCGCCTTTTTCGCTTCTACTTTCCAACCAAACTTACGGCCAAATATATCTACCGCCAAGGTCTTCCCTGCGTCTGAGGCGGTGGTGACCACCGGGGTCGCATCGAGCAACGCAGCCACTTCATTGGTGAACTGGTTGGCCCCGCCCATGTGGCCCGAAAGCACAGCCACCACAAACTGGCAGGCATCATCAATCACCAACACCCCTGGGTCGGTCTCTTTCGAAACCAAATGAGGGGCGAGTAAACGGACCACAGCCCCCAGAGAGACACAAAAAATCAATTGATCGTAGGCACCAAAGGCAGGCCCCAAGTGGGGTTTGATCGAGCCGGTGTAGGTGGTGACTTGATTGGGTACGTCCTTGAGGAACTCGGCAAATCGCTCTGAGACCACCAAATCGGCGTCCGGCATCAAAGGCCCCAGTCGAGCGAGGATTTTTGCCCCGTTTTTGGTGATAGCAACGGCAACAACTTTGGGTTTTTGTGACTCAGGCATTGGGTTCCTCCGGTTTAGGCTTACAACCCCGGATCAAGGGGCTTTTTTCTCGCAATGGATTTTTGACCAAGATCAAGGACAGGTAATTGACCGCTGTTCCTCGCAAGGTTGTGATCTCACGGATCACCCGTTCTTCCGGGGAACCGGCCTTTTCGATGAACTGGCTGTGGGTCGATAAACCTCGTTCTTCGAGCAGATCAATGATTGGTTCGAGCAGCGGCTTTACTTTGAGTAACACCAAGGAATCAAACTGGTCCAAGGCGGTCGCTATGGCCTCCATGCCGTAGCCTGCAGGCAAAATGGCTAGCTTGTCGTCGACGTCTGCCAAAGGTTCACCGAGCCTTGCCGCCGCAGCGTTGAAGGAGGTCACTCCAGGGATGACCTCGACCTTCACCCCAGGGCTCAGTTGCCGGACCGAACGGGACAAATGGCCGAAGGTCGAGTAGGTCGAGGCGTCGCCTTCCACCAAAAAACACAGGTCTAAACCCTGGTCCAAGGCCCCCAAAACCTGCTGGGCTGCTTTGTTCCACGCACCGCTTAAACGGTCTTTGTCATGGGTCATGGGGAACACCAGAGCCAAGCTGTTTTCGGGGACCTCTAGCCCGGCGTTGGTCACGATCTGCAGGGCATAACTTTGGGCGCCAGCACGGCGGATCGGGTAAGCCCAAACCGACGGTTGGTTCAGCAAACCCCAAGCTTTGCGGGTGATCAAGTCGGGGTCACCAGGGCCTAAAGAGAGGGCAAACAAAGTGCCTTGTTTTGGTTCAGTCATCGGTCGGTTTGGTCGCAAAAAGGATGGTCACCGGGTTGCTGGCTTTGAGCCGGTGCATGTCTAAGATCGGCTTGGCGTTGGACACCTGCAACTGGGTCATCTCCCAAGGGACTTCCTGTTGCTTGAACCAGTTTAAGGCAACAGTTTGGTTTTCGATGCTGATCAAGTTAAGCACCATCCGGCCATGGGGCAGCAATTGGGCCCAGGCACTGGTCATTAATAATTCCAAGTTGCCGCCGGTGCCGCCTAAAAACACCCCGTTGGGCCGAGGCCAAGGCATCATCCCTTCAGGGGCCTTGGCGTGGGTCAGGTGTAGGTTGTAGGCACCAAAGGTTTGTTTGTTGGCGCTGGCGATTTCGAAGTCAGCGAGGTTCTTTTCCACCCCATAGACATGACCGAAAGGACACTGGGCCGCCGCCTCAATCCCCACCGCCCCCGAGCCAGAGCCGATGTCCCAGATGACGTCCTTGGGCCCAATACCCAAAAGCCCTAAGGACACCAACCGCACTTCTCGTTTGGTGATCAGGCCTTGGTCTGGTTTGCGTTGTTTGTACTCTTGGTCTTCACGGCCTAACCTTGGGGCCACTTGCCGGGCTTTGATTCGCTCCAACACCACCAAGTTGGGCTCAGAAAACTCCATCTCGGCGACTTGCGCCGTGGTCAATGGCCGGTGGATTTTTTCGGTCGCCCCATTCAAGGACTCACAGACCGACCAACGGAACTGGTCCGCCGCTTCTTCGACCATCAACATCCGGGCTATCCGGGCGGGGCTGTTGTTTGGGCTGGTGAGTACTGCCAGTTGGTCGTGGCTGTGGATTTGGGTGAGCAACGGGGACAAACCATGGACCCCAGGGCTGCTTGGGTCCCATTCCCCCAAGTCGGCGGTGTGGACAGAGCAAACCTTCAGGTTTTGCAGGGATAAACCAAGCTTGGTGCAGGCGAGCTGGACCGAAGAAACTTGGGAGAAAATAGTGATTTGTTCTTCCCCGATTTGTTTGATCAGGTAGTTCCCAATCCCGTAAAACAAAGGGTCGCCACTGGCGAGGACCGCTACTTGTTGGTTCTGTGCTAACGTCTTTTGGACTAACGGTGCGACTTCGCCCAGTTTCGAGGCCAAGTCAAAGGTTTGTGTATCAGGGCGCAGTGCAGGCTTAACCAGCTCAAGCAACCGGGCCCCGCCAATCACCAAGTCTGCGGTTAGGATCGTCGCTTTGGCCGGTTCGGTGAGGGAGTCAAGGCCGTTGTCTAACATGCCGATGATGGCGCAGGTTTGGTTCATGGTTTCTCAGTTGTAGGCGGTTCAATCAAGGGTAGTTCAATCACTTTATTCCCCTCAAAGTCACAAACCTTCACCTCTAGGGTGAAACAGTCTGGGTATTGGGTGTGTAAGGTGTTCAGGGTGTGCTCTGCGAGGGCTTGGTAAAAGGGTAAGGCTAGCCCCACATCCCCCATCCGCTCAGCAGCAAAACGGGCCGTCTCGGATTGCCTGATTTCTTGGGCGATGTCTTCGGTGGCTCCGACTTCTATGGCGATGGTGGCGAGCAACTCAGTGTTTACCTTGCTACGTCTTGCATGGGTGACCCGTTCCCCTTGGGCGATTTTGGTCAACTTACCAACCATGGCCCCGATGCTCACTTTGTGGATGCCCACCTTTTGGGCGGTGTCCATAGCGGCACCCAAAAAATCGCCCATTTGGACAAAACAAGCTTGGGGCAGGCCGGTCAATTCCTTGAGCATAAACTTCTCGGTCCGTCCGCCGGTGGTCAAAACCACATGGTCTAACCCTTGGCTGGCTGCGACTTCCACCCCTTGGACCACACAGGCTCGGAAGGCTGCGGTAGAAAAGGCCCGGACCAAACCGCTGGTCCCCAAAATAGAGATGCCACCGACGATACCCAAGCGACCATTCAAAGTCCGTTTGGCGAGCTTTTCCCCACCTGGGACGGAGATGCAAACCTCAACCCCTTGGTGTTTTAACCATTCGCCGCCGACTTCTAACACATTTTTGCTGATGTACTCCAGCGGGACAGGGTTGATCGCTGGTCGCCCGATTTCAAGGCCCAGACCGGGCAGTGTCACTGTACCAACCCCTTCTCCCCCTTCGATCTGGATCACCCCTGGTTGACCTGGTAGTGCTCGCAATCGGGCGGTGAGCTGGGCCTTGTCGGTCACGTCTGGGTCATCTCCGGCGTCTTTGATCACCACCACTTCGGTGTACTGCTCTGTCTGTTGGTGGGTGGCTACTTCAAACACCACTCGGGTCTGGTTGGGTAACAAGCTTTCGATGGACGCAGGGACTTGCCCGGTAACCAAGCCAACCATAGCCGCACGGGCCGCCGCTGCGCTACAGGCACCGGTGGAGTATCCGCTCCTCAGGCCACGTTTTGGCTTGTCCGAGACTTTGGGGTCCATCAGCGGTTCAGCTGGGTGCGTTCGGCGATGGCTAACATGGCGTGTAACGTTGCGACCACCAAGGTAGACCCGCCTTTTCTGCCGTCGGTGACCACCCAAGGGGTGTCGGTCACTTCGGTTGTTTCTGCCTTGGAAGACGCTGCCGCCACAAAGCCAACCGGCATGCCCACGATCAACCGAGGTTTGGCCCCTTCTTCTTTGATCAACCGCAACACTTCGAGCAGCGCAGTGGGGGCGTTACCCACCGCCACAATGGCCCCGTCCAGGAGCCCTAGCTCGTGGGCTTTACCCATCGCCTGAATCGCTCGGGTGGACCCACAGGCCTTGGCTTTGGTGATGACATCCTCGTCCGAAATGAACTGGTGGGTCTTCACACCAAAGTGGGCGAGTCGTGGCTTGGATAGACCGACACAAATCATTTCCACATCCGCTATGATCGGCGCACCTTCGAGAATCGCTTTCACCCCAGCGGTCACCGCCTCAGGGTGGAACAAGGTCAAGCCGTTGAACTCGAAATCCGCTGTGGCGTGGATCATCCGGCGGACGATTTGCCATTGGTCATCGCTGTAATCGTGGCTACCTGATTCTTGGTCTACAATGGCGAAAGAATCATGTTCGATCTGACGCCCTTGGGCAGTCATTTGTTCGGTCACCGAATTAGGCTGGGTCATTTTTTACCGTGAGGGTGGGCGTGTGAACAGGTTGGCTGGTGCTCGGTCTCGTGGTGGTGATGGTGCCCCCCTGGACTCGCTTCTTTGTAAGGGCAGCCGTCGCATTCCATCATGGAAGAGGGTGTGTCTTCCAAACAACTGGTCACTCGCTGGTTCATCAATTGGAATATTTCTGCTTCAAAACCGATGTAATCTCCCTGACCAAACCGGACTTGTGGGTATTGGCCTTCTAAAACCTCCACCTGCTCCTTGATCCGCTGGATCAACCGGCCATCAAAAAGGTAGTAAGGCAACACAATGACTTGCATCATCCCCAAACGGACTTGCCGTTGGACCACGGTTTCCAGCCGAGGGTAGGTGATGCCGGTGAAGGCGATTTCCACCAAGTCGTGCTCGGACTTTTCAAAGATCTGCCGGGCGAGCTTGGCGACTTCCGAGTTCGCCACCATGTCCGAAGAGCCTCGGCCTAACAGGATCACCCCGGTGGTTTTTGGGTCCGGGTGTTTGAGCTGGTGGACCACATGGTTCAACCGGCGGTGCATCACCGCCCGGATTTCCTCGGTCACCCCAAGGTGCTTGGCGTAAATAAAGGTGACTTCTGGGAAGTCGGTCCGGGCTTCGTCAATCGCTTCGGGGATTTCCAGCTTCACATGGGCCGCCGCATTGAGGATCAAAGGGACAGCGATCACTCGCTTGGCCCCAGCCGCCGCTTTGGCCAACCCTTCCTTGAGCAGCACATCGGCAAATTCAATGAAACAAACCTCGATGTTCCAATGGGGGTTTTTCTCCCGCCACTGGCTGGCGAAGGATTCAACTTCCTGGTTGCCTGTTTCGGCCCTGGAGCCGTGGCCGATCAATAAAATCGTGGTGTTCATAAGCTACTTTGAATGGCGGAATTGGTGGCTGAACGTTGGGTCGTATAACTTTGATTTTTTTAGGTCCGGCGATTTTCGGCCATCAACCGTTGGGCTGGCGATGATCATCGCTTGGGACTTAATGCCTTCGTCTTTACACTTTTGTTCGATCTGGTCCAAAGGCGCTCGGATGACTTTCTCTTCCCCTGGCCAGCTGGCTTTTTGGACCACCACAATGGTGGTGGACGGCTCCCAACCAGCGGCGAGCAGCTCAGTCACCACTTTTTTAATCAAGGTGATCGAAAGAAACAAACACAGGGTGCAGTGATGGGCGGCTAATTCAGGCAGAGATTCCCCTTGTGGCATCGGTGTCCGGCCTGCGACTCGGCTCAAAATCACGGTCTGGGTGATTTCCGGTAAAGTCAGGCTTTCCCCTGCCGCCGCCGCACTGGCAAAGGCCGAAGAAACCCCCGGCACCATGCCGACTTGGACCCCAGCTTCGAGCAAAGGGTCCGCCATTTCGACCAAGGCCCCGTAAAGGGAAGGGTCGCCGGTTTGTAACCGGACCACCGTAGGGTGTGCTTGGGCTTGTTCGAGCAACCACTGGTTGATTTCGTCCAAGTCCATGCCTTTGGAATCTTGGGTGGTGCAATCTTCTTGGCACCAAACCAAGGCCCCTTGACTCACCAGGGAACCGGCGTAAAGCACTGCGCCCGCTTCTTTGAGCAACCGCTGGGCTTTTAAGGTCAGCAATTCAGGGTCGCCGGGGCCAGCCCCGACAAACCAAACTTTACCGTTTTCCTTCACACCAACCCAAGACGATGGGCGGCAGAGCTGAACAGTGGGGTTGTCTTGTAACGACGAATCATAGCCACCACAGACAGACTGATCACCGCTTCGCCTAAAGCAACCGGTGCATAGGCAACCACAAAACCAGCCCAAGCCGATAGGTTGGTCACTGACTCACCTAAGAGCCAAAAGCCAACCATCAAGGTCACGCCGCTGTAAAAGATACCGTCTAGCTTGGCTAGGTCGGTGTAGCTGATTTTTTTGATGCCGTCGTTGATTTTGTTGCCCATCAACTTGTGCATGGCGATCAAAGGCAGGATCAGACTCAAGCTGTTCACGGAAAGGTGGACCAAATCGGTAGGGGCGAAGAAAGTCCCTTGCAACAAAAGACCAAGCGCAAAGGCGACCAAGGTCGGGGTGAAACCAAAAAGCAAGTAAACCGGGATGGCCCCGATGAGGTGCAGTTCAGACGGTCCAACATGTTGGGAAAACAGAGCCATGAAAACGCTAAAAAAGACCGCTGCCCCGACAGACTGGACCAGCTTGATCGGCGTTTTAAACAAGCTTTTTGCTTGGGTGGCGAGGATGCCCACAGCAACCAAGTCAGCGGCAATGATTTTGCTTTGTAGGATAAATCCAGGTTCGATATGCATGTCGTTACTCTCGTGTGACGTTAAAATCGTTCCTTTGACCGGCTGGTGATCCCGCTGGTCAGAGGTGTAAAATAAAATGGATTTTGGGCACCTGATGGGCGACGTCAATCCTGACCCCAGGGAACATGTCGCGTAGACTTTTTATCCAGCGGGCTGTCTCCGGTTTTTGGTGGGTGGAATTCGAAACCTTCGTGATCCATCAACCTGTTCCTGCCTAATTCTTAAAACTCTATCAAAACTCGATCCCTTTGGTGGCCTTGATCCCTTTGGAAAAGGCATGTTTGACCATCGTCATCTCGGTGACCGTATCCGCAATATCGATGACTTCTTGTGGGGCGTTGCGTCCCGTCAAAACAAAGTGGGTTGCGACCGGCTTTTGTTTGGTGATGAATTCGGCGATTTCTTGTCCGCTGATCCAACCATAGCCCACACAATAATTGATTTCGTCTAACAACACAAAATCATAATTCCCCGAGGCGATTTTCTCTTGGGCAAATTCCCAGATGTATCGGCTGGTTTTTTTGTCTTGTTCTGGTTGCTTGGTGTCCCAGGTGAACCCGTCGCCCATGGCGTGCCACTCGATGTTATCGAACTTCTCTGCCGCCTTCTCTTCGCCGGTCTTCCACTTGCCTTTGATGAACTGAATCACCAACACCTGTTTGCCCCATCCGGCGGACCGAAACACCATGCCCAATGCGGAGGAGCTTTTGCCTTTGCCGTTACCGGTGTGGACTAAAACCAGCCCTCGTTTTGTTGTTTCTTCCATGTCTAAACCGCCTCGCCGGCAAACCAGCTCGCCACCAAGCTGGGGTTGCTGGGGAAATACCAATGGATGTAGGAGGCGATTAAGTTTTTGTACTTGATCCCCTGGTCCCCTCGGGCCAGCTCAAAGGCTGGATCGGTGGGGCCAGATTCCTGACGGCTGGAGTGGTGAAACTCGTGTCCTTTCATCCCGTTTTGCAGTTCACGGTACCCTAAACCCACCAATCGGTCTTCCATTTTTGTTTGATACGGTAAGAGCCCTGACACAGAAAAAGCATTCCCCCCCAAGTCAACGCAGGACTGGCCCAACATCATCATCCCGCCGCACTCCGCCAGGGCATGGCCACCTGAATCAATGAACTGATTGATGGAATCCCAACTTTTCGACGCCGATAGCTCTGTGCCGTATAGCTCGGGGTAACCACCAGGGAGCCAAAGGGCGTCTGTGTTTGCCGGGACGGGCTCGCCCTGTAAAATCGAAAAGTAGCTGATCTCTGCGCCCATTTCCTGGAGCCAATCCAGGTTGGCCGGGTAGATGAAACAGCTGGCTTGGTCTTTGGCGATGGCGATTTGTTTGCCCTTGAGGATCTGCTTGGGCTTGGGGCTATGGGCCGGGGCGGTGTATTCCCCCAACAGGTCCATAAACTTCGGCTCGTCCAACTCAAGGTGAGGGCCAAAGTCTGGCAATCCCTCTTGGCCCGGCAAGTTCAAACCCAAATGCCGCTCGGCAATGGAGGGGGCGTGTTTGTCCAAGGTGGCGATGATCGGCGGCAGCCCCTCGTCGGCCAAGTGGCCTTTGAGCAATTTGATGTGGTGGGCGCTGCCTACTTGGTTCGCTAAAATCCCGACGATGTTCACCCCAAGCCGGTTGGCGTATTGCTGGAACCCGGCGACCAAGGGGACAATGGAACCACTCAGCCCCTTGGCGTTCACCACCAAGAGCACCGGAGCGTTCAGCTTTTCCGCCAAGTCCAAGGTGCTTCCCGCACCGCCAACCCCAGACCGACCATCAAACAACCCCATCACCCCTTCGACCAACGCCAGAGCGTTTTCTGGGACGTGGTTCAGGGTTTGGGCGAGCTGTGCGCCGGTCATCATGTGGCTGTCGAGGTTGTAGCTGGTTTTGCCGGTGGCTTTTTGGTGCCACACAGGATCGATGAAATCGGGACCGGCCTTGAAGGGGTAGACCGACAACGGACCCTGGGCGAGCCGCTGCAACAACGCCAACGTCATGGTGGTTTTACCACATCCAGAATGGGTGCCTGCAACCAGCGTGATCAAATCGGTCCCCAAGGGAGGGTGCCAGCCGGAAAGGTAGGGTCTTTTGAGAGAGAAAAATACGCAGCTCAGACCACCCAACACCCCGGGGCAAGTTAAGAAATTCTTGGATCAATGGGCCGGTCTCCTGGCTCGCCTTCGTCCCTAATCAAGTCAGCCTTCCCATGAAAATCACAGTGGCAACGACCTGACGGTCCAGCTTACAGTAGCGGGGGCTGCACCGGGTTTAGGCCAAAAGCCTGCACCGGTTTCCCGTTTCACCCTGTTTAAAGAGGGCACCCATTGCGCTCAAGGTACAAAGTGCGGCCAGAATTGGCAAGGGGGGAATGGGCGAAGTTGGTTGTTTTTGTCGTAAGGAAGGAACTTTGGTGGAAAAGGCAAAATCTTGTATCAATCTTTTTGAAAAATCAAAAATTAAGGGGTTTTCTATGTTTGTAGGATCGGCCTTTCGTGGCTGCTCACCGCCTTGACTCTCGGGCAAACACCTATGGATTCTTGGCTCACTTTAACGCTTACCTGTCCACAGACAAACAGATAGGCCAACCGTTAGTTGCTGGATTTTCTTGATGTGATCATCAGAAACAAAGAGGGCAACACAGCTGACCGTGATTCCTGCTGGGCGGTTGAATGTTGCTACGGTCCCCTTGGTCCCTGCTAAAGTGGTCACGACAACCATGAAACCACCGTTTTCTTGGTTGCATGGCTGCCATAACCTATAGATTTATTCCGTTGGTGCCCCTATCAAGGAGCTGGGTCAGCTTGGTTGCAGCCCCGTTTCGCCGGTGGTTCCCGAAACAAACGCAGAGCTGCAAGCCAAGACAACAGCTCCGTTACTTACTCGTCGATAAATATCAAAACACCCTGTCCGACCCCGTAGAGACCGATACATGCCATTTTTCCAGCAAATACCCTTGGAGTTTTTTTGATGTCTGCAAAAGGTGAAAGTATGCGGTTTACATTCCAGCAAGAAGTGGAAAGAAACCCTACAATTGCGCTTCCATCATGTTTTTTGACCAAGGAGCCAATAGATGGCACAAAGCCCGCAACTCCTAATGCACAATCGACGTATTTAGTGGCATCTGCCCATGTTTTCATCGCAGGAGATGTATCCTTCTTGTATGTGAAAATATCCAACAACTTTTCTAAGGATGTAAAACCATAGATTGTCTCGCCGGTAACGGCAGGCCATTCCTGGTCGCTATTTTTTACTAACCCCGCAGCAAGGTTTGGCCCCGTCGTCGTGAAAAATAAAACTCCATTGAGGATTGAGATAGGTTTACTGGTCCCTGCGGATGCTTTCATTGTATTAGAAGCAATAAACGCAAAACTACTAAAGGTTGCAACAATTCTCAAGACAACCAGAGCGGTTTTTGCCTCCGAAGAGAGTTCAGCAGAGGTCTTGGTTGCAGTTCCAGTTTGAACACTTTGAGCCACAGCAAGCCTTAACATCGGTGATGCAGATGGCTCGGGGTTGAAGATCGCTTGAAGCTCAGACCAGTCTTTTGCATCAATGATCGCTTGTGTTGTGCTATTGTCAGGAAAGGGAGTCACATCTTTGACGATCTTAAAGACGATCGTCGCAGGAATGGCAACCACCAAACAAACGCAATCAAGGATGGTAAGCTCGTTGCCTGTAATTTTTTTATACAGCCAAGAGAGCACCGGTATGTCTAAGCTAGCATCGAGGATATCAAGAACCCCTTGAATCAAAATCTTGATGACGTCCAATGAAGTTTCAAGAATATTTTCAACACTTTCAATCAGTACATCGGCGATTACAGCTAGAATGCGTTTGACCATTTCGCCAGCTGATAGAGTACTCGCTTCATCGACGATTTGGGTCTTGATTGTCTCAAAAGCCTTTTCAAATATTGCCCCTTCGGTTTCAATAGACGCTGCGAGTGTTTGTAATAATTGTTCTAGTTCACTTGCGGCACTTAAAACCAGAGAAGCATTTGTTTGAGCATCGCCCATACCATTTTTTAGGTGATAGGTACCATAATTGGATTGTGGGCTATCTTTACCAGGGAGCGGCCCCGCTGCTTTTGACTTGTCACTTAAATTCCCCTGTAAGTCTTCAAGCCCAGCCCATTCATCAATCCGTTTCTCAATGTCCGTGAAAACCGCGCTAACTTCCTTTTTAAATTCATCAATTTGCGGGATTGAATTTTCTAAATACCGTTTAAAGAGATTTTTTATAACGTTGTGGGTGCGTACAATGTCCTTCCACTGAAATAGAAAGCCAAGCCATTGGATTAAATCTTCAATAAAAACGCCAATTTTTTTGAAAATAAACTCAACCGTATGCATCACTGTGCTGATGCAGTTGACCACAAATCGATATAGCTCAGTGCCGATTTCAATAAAAACATGATAAATATCGCCCTCTAATTTCGCAAAAATGTTTGTTACCGTGTCCCAAGCATCTTCCATGAAATTAAGTATATCGCCTGCTGTTGACTCAATAGCATCTGCAAAGCTATCTAACTGAACGGCACTTGAAGTGAAGGCCAAATTGTTGGTGTTCCCTGATGGGTTCATAGCAAATCGATTGATTGCTCCTTCGCCTTCATGGTAGCTGACTGTCTGATCTTCAAAGGACATGCCCCAAATAGTCTCAGGCTTTACCCTAAACTGTCTTCGTGTAGATATTTCTTGAGGATTTGTGGCACTTACTTTGACTGACCCATCTTGAGGTAACGTTTTTGAAATGGTAACAAACTGCTGCAAAGCCTTTACTGTAGCCTCCCGATCGTTTTCTGAAATTTTGGCAGATACCAAGGGCTTTGTGGTTCCATCCTCGTTTTTCACCGTGACATCTTTAAGATCATCCCCCGTTTTTACCTTAGATATGCAATCGATCAGTTTAAGCATTGGATTGATATCTTGGGCAGAAGAATCATCACCTTCAAGCTTCATTTTATAGGGTACCGCTCCAATATTTTGGGTTTCTTGTAATACCGTGAGCTGACCTGTGGCATCTGTTGTAAATTTTACCGGTACATCAGGGGAAAGGATGGTGAACCTGTTGTTTAAGTAGACCCTCACTTGGCTGGTAGCAGTGATTTCTACAGTCCGGTCCCCCTGAGGGATGTGATCATCACCGGTAATTTGAACATGGGTGCTATAGCTATTAAACTCAAGGACATCATTGGTATCTGTTGTTGGAAGAACAATACTTCTTTGGTGCCAAATCGTGGTTTGTGGGTCCTGAGTCAATTGAACCATGTTTAACCCATCGAGATGAGCAAATATGACATTTGAATTGTCTGTTTGGTTCACATAAGTTGAAAGTTGCTGCACATTTAATAAAATCGGCACAGGAACAGACCATGCGTTTTTAGTGGTTTCCGACCCAAGGGCACACTTAGTATAGAAAATGCTGCCAAGTTGGTTCAATCCCCAAACAATTACCTCGGTAGCGGTGCTGTGAGCATAAAGATCAGTGACTTTTAAAAAGAGGTCATTTTGTAAAGCAACAGTAGCAGAGTCACCGTCTTCTTGGTTGGCGGCGGCAAAGAAAAAAAGTGCCTTTTCACCGGCAACAAAAAGGTTTGTCAGGCCGCTACCGTTTGATGCGACTGCAATTGCTGATGCACCTTGGGGTAGTTTTAGCCTACTTGGTGCGGCCGGCGTATTTGGGTTGAAAGCGTTATACAGTGGAGTATAAATGAGTTCACTTGTTGTATTGATTTGTCCCATTGTGTAGAGACCGTCTACAAGCTGTTCTGATTTTCTCCCTAGGCAACTTTTTATTTTTGTAGAATTTAAGTTGGCTGCCAAATCATGGGGATTCCAAATATGACCGGTTATTTTTTTGGTTGGGTCAATGTAATACCTATGAATCATCTCATTTGAGATGTTTGGATTGGTTAATATGTCAGCTATAATATATTCACTTGAGTGGGATTGGGCGATATACAGGCTTCTGATTTTCATGTTTGCAACAGGGTAGTCTGGGTTATCATATCCCATGGCTACCCATTTGAGGTCTTCTTTCCAAGTATCGTTGGTGTTTAAGATATTTTGAGCCAGATATAAAATATCTTCGGTTTGGCCCGTAACAGCCAGCGCAATGTCAATATTGTTGTTTTCTTTGTTCTGTGAAACCTCAAAAGTAATCGCTTGGACAGGCTTCCCATTGTTGTATTGAGCGAGTACCGCACTTAAATCGATCTTCACCCATCCCGCTTCATTGTCTATCACTTCTCTGGTTAAGTAAAAAACGCCATCATTCCCAATAGAAAAGAAAAGGGTATTGCCTTCTTCCGTTTGTATCGCAGCGAATTTTTTTTCTGCAGACATAATATTTGCCTGCTTATTGTTTTTCATTAATTCAGATGAAAAGGATAATTTTGTATTCATAATATTCTCACCAAGGTTCTAAAGATTGATATGTTGAACAGAGGCAAGTTGGATCTTGCCACTGTTTGTTATGAAATCCGGTCTTGATTTGTGGTGAGTTATATGGTTTTGCCTTTAACAATCCCTTTTTCCGCATCAAAACTAACTCTAGCAGCCATCAAGCGTTTTGCTGTTGGCTCAGCGTAGGTGACATGAGATACGAAGTCTTGATGAGAAGAAAATGCCACATCTTTAAACACCAAGGTCTCTCCACCTGGAAATACCCAAGTGCTAGAGCCGTTTAACATTGCCAGAATTGTTTGACTTTCTCCCGCAAGGTAACTCTTCATCACTTCCCAGTAGCCCTTAATGCTGCTGATCATCCCGTCTATGGACCCTAATGTGATAAACTGAGACCAAGCATTGGTGTCGAAATGAGATAAATCTGTAAATACCGCCGGCAACATAGTTACGTTGAGTTTTCCATCCGCATCCACTGCGAGCTGATATTTCGTTTCGCATTTATATTTAACGAGATCACCTTCTGAAACCCCTCCTTCTACATTGAGATGCATCCAAGCTCCTGCGGTTGTAACACAGCGAATGACGCTACCTTCAAAGTAGATATCTGACTGAACGCTAGGCCTTAGAGTGACATTACCCCAATTTGGAACGAAGGTATCACTATCATGAGCTGACTTAGAGTAAGAAAAAGTAGCTACTCTTGAGGTCGTATCATTGACGAGGGTATAAGTACCTGGGTTTGGATTTTGGGCACAACTGCATGTAACCGAAATTTTAATTAGATTCACATCAATATCCACTGTAGGTATCAATGATATTTGGCTTAAGGTCGGAGAAAACAATTGGTTGATGAACTGAGCAAAAATCGTTTTTTTAATCGACATGGCACCGCTGAAGGAGCTTTCGTTAGCCTTATCAACCCAGTTCCACTCGAAAGGGACCGGAGCAGGCATCGTGTGTGACTTAGTCATGACAAGCCAGTTCAGCGTATAAAGATCATAGTTCTTAGTGGCAATTCCTTTGTCGTCTAAATAGGGGGAAACCATGAAATTAAGGTCAGTCGGTACGATTGAGGAAATATTGCCGGCCTTAGAAGGCTTAATGGCGTAGCCTAGTAAATAATTCCCTTTTGGGTTAGACGGCGACACCCCTTTATTTTGCAGGTTTAAAAAATATGCATTTAAGAAAACACGGGTAAGGAAGACGTATGCCGTTGATGTGGGCGGTAAATTCGCAACTGTTGGTGCTGATTCTAAGCCCGCTGTATTGAGGTCAAGATACAACTGCTGCACGCTAAACATAGAGCTTGGGCATAAGTTTTTAACCTGATTTTGCACATCGGCTGGCAAGTGAGAAAAGGCACTGTCGTTAGAAAATAAATCAAGACTTACATTAAATTTAAAGGTCCAGGGCGCCTTTTGTTCTGATTGTTTGATGTTGGCCCAGGTAAGAGTACCCCATTGATCTGACATGTTTATGATTTCAAAGTTTTTGCAAGTCAAGGCATAGGTTACTAATGAATTGCCTTTATCAAGAGTAATCACATCTGGAATGTCAGACAGCGGGAAGTTTGTCGGCAACCCCATCGTTGATTTAAAGCCAAAAGCAAATTTTTTATCATATAACGATTTCAGCCGGGGGTCATCAGAAGCAGTTGCGTCTGGAATAGCAAAAGGGTCAAACCCGACATCGGTTTTGAGTTGCTCATAATCAGTTTCAACAATTTCGTTTTTTTTAGTCTTAGGGTTGAATTGACCAACATAACATTTCACGAATTCTTGGCCGTCATATTTATAAAGAAAGTTCTTCATTGTCGCATTGATTGATGCCTGGGTTGTCCCAAGAACCATGTCATAATTGTATTTTTGTTCTGTTAAATATGATTGATTTGCGCTCATCTTTTCCTGTGGATTGAATTGATCACGTTGTAATTATAAATGAGTCAAAAATTTGAGTAACCTTTATGCCTCATTTAGTTTATTTGAAATACCTATTTTCACCTTATGGATAGAAGCTTGGGCTAGTTCCTTCTCTGATACTAAGAGCTCTTGTTGAGCACAATTCCCTGGATTAGAAAAAATCTGATTTTCTCAAATCAAGAATATTTGTCTTTAGTCTGATATTTTGTAAAAAACATATTACCCTTAGCTTAAAGGCTGGGTAGTAACTTACGCTGAAATTGAAAAATACTAATTTGTGTCGAACCAACATGTTTTTATTTTGGTTAACGAGGCTTCTGATTGCCGTCCAAGCCCCTCCCCATTGCGTTCCCCTCTTCAGTATTCGGGGCCAGCAAAGGGAATCGGAGTATCGACGGAATTTTTCCAGGTTGTGTTTGGTGAATTGTATTTGCTTCCACAAAGCACATTTGAAAGGTTAACTTGGCGATCATCATCAGGCTCGAAATTTCTTGTCATTAGAGTATCTATAGTTGCCCTGTTTGTGGGGCCGATTTGAGATTGAAATGACGGTATCATAAATAAAAACTAAATTACAATGCTAATTTAATTGGCAATATTTGTTTACATTTTTCATCTTTAATTTATAAACAGGTGGGTATATCGCCATTGATTGTATAGCCCGAATTTTTGGTATAAGCACACAAACCTCAATGTTAAAGAGGATCTATGGATGTTTGATTGGCGTTACCGCTGGGGTGCCAGTGCGATCAGGATTCAATGAAGAAGATTTTTCAAAGGACCTTCGGGTCAGGGCCCTGGTGAAATGACCATGGCAAGGAGAAGCTGCCCCTGGCGGGCAGAAGACCCCAAAAAACAAAAGTTAGTCGCTGGGCAGCCACTGCCCCAAGACCCTTTTTGACTCGTCGAACATCACAGGTTTGGGCAAATAGTCGCTCATCCCAGAGGCAATACATTTCTCTTTATCCCCTTGCGTGGCGTCGGGAGGGCTATGGTGGGCGCCGAAGGTCTGGGATTAGCCCTGTAGCTTCGCCGTTCTGGGGTCGTCGTTTGAATTAGATGATCGAAGCAATGGCTGCGGATTGATGATAAGACTTTTTTACGGTCCTATCTTTTAGCCGGTAGTTCTAGCTGTATCCGCTGTACACCCCTGGGTCACAAAGATTGCGTGCCGGCGTTGAAATGCTGGTACTGGCCCCCCCCACAAAAGCTTGCACCCCAAGTCAACACCCCCCCAAACCATATCCAAAGAAATTGGTCCCCCTTTTGTTTTTTTTGAGGTATCGTCTACCCAGTTGTTTGGTCCCCCTAAAAAATGAGAAGCTATGAATTTTGTGTCACGTCTGGTTGGGTCTTTGTTTCTGGTGTTATGGTCGGGGTTTTTGTCCCCGGTCCAAGCGTTTGACTTTGATTTGCATCTTAATGCTGGCGGTGCGCCTCAGTCTGATTTTGGTGGGGGATATCTGGATGGGGCGGCCATCACACCAGTGAACTTCAGTTTTGGGCTTGCTACAAAATTAAACCTGGATTCAGGGATTATGATTGGTCGTGAATCGTTGGCGACTGTTACCGAATTGGAAAATGTCATCCCTCAATCAACCAACATTACCCCCGATACAAACAACAGCAACAAAACTTACTTCACTTACGGAGCGGTAGGATTCACCCTGGGGTTCGCTTTGGGTGAAAACCCGCGGTTTGCAGTCGAGACTAGTTTTCCTGAAAAGTTTCCTGCTAGGCTCATCGAACAAGGGGAGGTTACCGATTTTATGGGGAAATCTCAGTTAAAAGGGGCTTCGATTGACTTTGGTGGTGAGGGCTCAGGGTTCAGCGTGGTTTACCGCCAGTTTACCTTTGTTGAAGATACACTAGACGTCAATATTAAGTCACACCTCTGGATGCTTGGCTGGCGTTATCGCTGGGGTGCTAGTGCGATCAACACGAACTGAAGAAGGTTATGAAAGGCCCTTCGGACAAGGCCCGCTAAAAACCAAAGCTCAGTCGCTAGGCAACCACTGCTCCAAGACCCTTTTTAGCTCGCCTAACATCACAGGTTTGGGCAAGTAGTCGCTCATCCCTGAAACCATACATTTCTCTTTGATCCCCCCGCATGGTGACGGCTGTGATGGACACCGATTGCCCTGGGTGCCCGAGTTTTGGTTAAACAATTAGCCTACATCGTCCTAGGGCGGTGTTGAGGCGAAGGCGCATAGGTAGAGCAAGAACTGAACCCCTTTGCCTTGGATCAACCGCGCTATCGGTTTGGTGATCTCGAAGGTCCTGTTGCTTCAGTTGGATGCTTTGGAGCCGGCCGCCTCCATTCAGCCCCCACACAACCCCCACTTGGCCTTAATCTAAGGATCATGTAGCATAAAGAAAGGAACGTTTTTATCCGTAAACCCAAAACCTGCCGGGTATAGAGTTGAGAATGCGTTATTCAAGCATCACATTTGGGATCTTAGGGGGTCTCGTTATCTGCTCATCCAGTTTCTCTTTTTGGTTGGGAGAACGGATGACACTACGTTTCACGCCCTTGATTGATGCGGCGATGGAGATGCGGTTGGAGGCAACAACGGCGCACTTATGGTTTGAAGAAATCATTTCAGGGGACCGCAAAGTAGAGATCGAAACCGTTTGGACCCATCTGGACCGGGCGCAGTGGTACACATCGGCCATGTTGGTTGGTGGGGAAAGTTTGGAAGGAAAATTTATTGCTTTAAGTGACCCTGTGATTATTCAGGAAGTTTTGTTGGTTCAGGGCAGCTTAAAAGAGTTTCGTCAAATCGCCGAATTACGTTGGCAAAATAAAAATGGAAATTCTGGTGTTGGCTCTGATGCAGATCAGAAATTTGATAGGGTGTTTGAAAAATTTGTAGACCAAGCCGATGTGGTCGAGACCGAAATCCAAGGGTTGCTCCAAGAGAGCATCAAGCAAAATCGGATCGCTCAACTTGTGCTTCAGGTTAGTGCGATCTTAATCGCTTTCTTGTTATTTCGAAGAATTAGAATTCAGGAACAAGAAAAAGATAAATTAGTCCAAGCAGCCGATGCAGCAAACCGTGCTAAAAGCGACTTCCTCACCATGATGAGCCATGAACTCAGGACACCGATGAATGGTGTTTTGGGTATGGCACAGCTGCTGAGCAGCTCAGACCTGACGGAAGAACAGGCCAGTTGTTGCGATATCATCATGAAATCAGGGGATAGTTTAGTTGCTATTTTGAGTGATATTTTAGACCTCGCTAAGGTGGAGGCAAATAAACAGGAAATCATCTTGGCTCCGATGTCCATCCTGGAGGTGGTCAGGTTTGAGACCCGCTTATTTGGCGGCAGTGCCGCAAGCAAAGGAATATCTCTAAACATCAACGTGGATTCAAAGGTAAAAAAAGTATTGTCAGGGGATGCACATCTATTGAAGAGGATATTGTCCAACTTGCTAGGGAATGCCGTCAAATTCACCTCAAATGGCAAGATCAATATTGATGTATCCCTCCAAGAAGCGCACGCAGGGGAACAATGGGTTTCTTTCAGTATCTCAGACACGGGAATTGGAATCAGTGAAGAAGATCAAAAAACGATATTTAGCCCATTCCAACAAGTTCAGGGGGGATCAACCAGGGGGTTTGGTGGAACTGGGTTGGGTCTGGCGATTGTAAAAGAATTGGTGGAGCTGTTGGGAGGGGAAATTGGCATTAAAAGCAAAGTTGAGGAAGGAAGTACCTTTTTCTTTTCCTTGCCCTTTCAAGTGATTGCGGAAACTGAGCCGGTGAACTTTATGGAGGTCGATGTGGTAGATACACAAGACTCAAACCCTAGGTTGCGATACCTGTTGGTTGAAGATGATCAGATCAATCAACAAATCGTTGAACGAATGCTGGAATCGGAAAACGTTCAGATTCATATTGCAGACCGGGGAGACGAGGCTTTAGCCATGTCTGAACGGACCAAATATGACTTGATTTTTATGGATATTTTGATGCCAGTAATGGATGGGTATGAGGTGACTAAAAATATCCGCCATTCCCAAGCGAATTTGAACCGTACCACACCGATCATTGCCCTCTCCGTACTGTCGACCAAAGAGATTCAGGACAAGTGCACCCAGGCTGGAATGAATGGATTTCTAAGCAAGCCTTTAGAGCTCAAGCGTCTGAAGGAAGCTGTTCAGAAGGTATTGGCTTAAATGTCTTGGTGGGATTGTAGACAATCCTGTTTGAGCCAGGGAACCGCTCGCCGTCAGCTTTCCTTTCTTTTTGATCGTTGGTTTCAGTCTCTCTGTTCTCAGTCTACTCTTTGGCTACCCCTAGGGGACACACTTAAACGTTATCTTTACTAGCCCAAGTCTACGAACTCGCCGACCTGAAAAGCGGTTGCTAAAGAAGTTGACCTGAAGCTTAAGAGCTAGGCATCCACTGCTCCAAGACCCGTTTTAGCTCATCTAACATCACAGGTTTGGGCAAATAGTCGTTCATCCCAGAGGCAATGCATTTCTCTTTATCCCCGGCCATGGCGTCGGCGGTGACGGCTATGATGGGCACCGACTGCCCTGGGCCAAAGTCTGCCCGTAGCACCCTGGTGGTTTGCCAGCCGTCCAATCCCTCCATGTGGCAGTCCATCAAGATCAAATCAACCGGGTTGTGTTCAAACCAGTCCAGGGCCTGTTGGCCGTTCTCTACTAAGTGCGACTGGTACCCCAACTGGGCCAACATCTTAGTTAACACCATTTGATTATGTACATCGTCTTCAGCGATCAGGATGGATTTTGTGCTACTTGGCAGCGAGGTTTTCTGTGGTTCCAGGCGCTCTGGGGTTGCTTCTGGTTCTGTGGAGGCGTTGTCTAGGATGATGTTGAGCATTAGCGTCAATAGTTTGACCGTTTGCAACACCGGCTTGCCCATGCAGCAGGTAATCCCTATTTTTTTCGCCTTTTCGACCACCGTGATGTGGTTGGCTGAGGTGAGCAGGACGATGGGGATTTTTTTGAGTTCATCGTCTGCCATGACCAACTGGGCTACGTCTAAACCGTCGAATTCTGGCATTAAATAGTCCAGTAAAATCAAGTCAAACGGTGGGTCTGAAAGGGGCCGGTCTCGGAGTTGGCGCATCGCTGCCGAACCGCTGCCGACGCTAAGGAATAAGATACCCCACTGGGCGAAGAGTTCTTCTAGAAAAATCCGGTTCACCTTGTTGTCATCGACGATCAAGATTCGTTTGTCTCTAAGGTAAACAAATTCTTCGGAAATGGCCGGTTGGCTGCGGCAGATTGTTTGTCTCAAGGTAAACCAGAAGGTGCTGCCCTGGCCTTCTTGACTTTCGCAGCCGATGTCTCCCCCCATTTTGAGCAACAATCGTTTGCAGATCGCTAACCCCAGCCCAGTGCCACCATATTTCCGGGTGGTTGAGGAATCTGCTTGTTGGAAGGAATGAAACATTTTGTCTTTCTGGGGCTCAGTGATTCCGATGCCCGTGTCTTGGACAGAAATCTTCAGGCTGATGGCCTCGTCACCGACATGCACAATTTCGACGTTGATATAGACGCTCCCTCTCTCGGTAAACTTGACCGCATTGCTGATCAGGTTCGAAAGAACCTGACGGATACGGTTTGGGTCTCCGACCAACATTTCAGGGATTTTTGATGAGATGTTACAACCGATTTCCAGCGACTTACTTTCTGCGGGCAAGTAATAGAGTTGGATCGTGTTTTCTAAGAGTTCATGAAGAGAGTAATCAACCTCTTCGAGCACCAACTGGTTGGCTTCGATCTTGGAAAAATCCAGGATGTCTGACAAAATATGCAACAAGTTTTGGCCAGATTTGAAGATGATTTGAGCGAAATTTCTTTGTTCTTCATCTAGATTTGTGTTTTGTATCAATTGAACCATCCCTAAAACCCCGTTCAATGGGGTTCGGATTTCGTGGCTCATGTTCGCCAGGAAATCGCTTTTGGCACGGTCCGCCGCCTGGGCATTCACCTTCTCTTTTTCTAAAGCCTGTTCGGTTTTTTGCCTAGCAAGGACCATTTGTTCAAAGGAACGGCTCAACTGGGCGATTTCATCGTTCCCTTTCACCTGTGTAGACACAGAAAAAGATCCTTCAGCCCACTGCTGGACCGCACTGTTGAGAAGCCGGATTCGTATGGTGATGAGGTAATGCAGCAGCAGGCCAACAGCCAAAGCCAGCAGGCTCAATATGGCGCTTGTGGTCAACGCTTGGCGGTACACCACTGCGTAAGCAGCGTTTTGCACCGATCTTAAGTCCTTTTGGATCAAAATCAACCCCACCTGATGCCCGCCGATGCCGCTGTATTTTAGGTTCAGCTGAACAGGACATACCCCAAAAATAGAGGTGCCGTCTTCACTAAAGTGGATGAACGACCTGAAGCGGCTCTTAGATTTTTGGATCAACTCACTTCGATGGGTCGGCTCACTTTTTGCCCAATCCAATTGATCTAAGGACAGCCCCACATTTTCCCTCTTGTCCGATGCGAGGACCTGCTCTTGAGCATCAATCAAGTAGGCACCACGAAGGTCGGGGTTGAGCCCTGTCTCAACGATCAGCTCCACCATCCTGGGGGCGTCGTTCGAAAGGGTGGCGTGTTGAACCCCTCCTTGCAGGGTCGTTAATTCCCGGATCAGCTGTTGTTCCGCGGAGGCTTTGACATTTTCGGCGCTTTGGCTGTGAGATAAGTTTAAACTTAACATTGCAGAGCCAATGATAAACAGCAAAAACAGGGAAGGAATGGTTATCTTCAATGAAAACATGAAGTGCTCTCCAGGGTGTATTGAGTGTGATTTTATTTAGATGACCGAAGCATTGGCTTTGGATTGATGCTACGGGAGAGGTCTACCGGTTCGGTCATCAAATTTTTGTCGATCATTACTTTTTGCATTTTGATCAGTGACTCCAAAAGGACAGGTATATCCCCTTGAATCATTTTGAGGTTGCCCTGTTTACCTGGGATCAATAAACCGTCGAAGCTGCCCCAAACCTGATCAACAGGTAATTCAAGTCGCTTTGAAAAGACCTCAGCGCTACCGTCTGGATCAATTTCCATGTTCGCCAGCGCAGCAAACCAGCCACGTAACAGCTGATCGATGTTGTCGGGGTGTTGCTCTGCGTATCCATTGTGTACAACAAGCACATCCACAATTTCCCCTGGGGTGGAAGTGGAATCAAAGATCTGCCTGCCGCCTTTGGATAATAACTTTGTCCGTACTGGGTCAAAGGTGACTACCGCCTCGACGCTCCCATCATCATAAGCCTTTTCCATTTGGTCTGCGGATAATGAAACGATGGTGAAATCGCTGGGGCTCAGGCCTTGGATATCGAGGGCTCGTGACAAAAAGTAAGCCCCTAAAGCGGTGTCTTCAACGCCGATTCGTTTGCCTTTCAAATCCTTTAAATGGTTAAATTCTGGTTTGGAGATGATGGCATCCGCCCCTTTGGATATGTCTGTAACTAAAATGATCGACACGTCGAGTTGGCTCTCTCGCAACAGCAAAAATTCATCCAAAGTAACAGCAGCAGCCTGCAATAAACCGTTTCGAAACGCTCGGATTACTTGGCTGGTTGAGGAATGTTCAACCAGTTGGATGGTGGCGGGGTCATATTGCCCCATAGACCGGGCCAAGTATAGTGGTTCGTAGCCAGACCATACATTTGTACCCACCATCAAAACCTGGTCGGCAGCTGCGTCTTGTTGGGGTTTTTGGGTGGAGAAATAAAGGACTGACAGCAGTAACACAGCAGCGATCATCAACAGGACACTGGACCTTCCCCACTTCAGTTTTGAATTCATATCAAAGTCTAGTTTAGAGTCTAAGTCGCCCTCTCGATTGAGAGACTATCACGAAGAGGGTGATTTAGGAACATTAAAAAAAGATCCTTGTTAAGCAAGGCAACCGTTCGTTTTTTGGGCCGCTGTACAGGGAAGATGAGGTTGCCCAGCTCGGATATGTAACACAAGGAGGTTCTCTTTGAGCCGTGACGGCCCCTGGGCTGAAAGTCTACGATTTTCGATTTTGGCTACCTTTTGGAGGTTGGCTGTGGTACATAGGCTTAAAATATGGTTGGTTTGAAGTCGAACTAAAACCATGATATTTTGGGTAAATCAACTTGGGGCAGAGGCTGACGGGCTTTGCTCTCAGGACCCTTGACAGATAAATAACACCAGCTTGTTGGCTATGCGGATCTTATTTTTAATTTTTTTTGTGCTGTATGGGTTGCCTGCTCTGGGGATGGAGGTTTACCGGACCTTAGATCAACATTGTAAAGGCCCTACGGGGTTGATCCTGCAAGCGGATACCGAAAACCTGAAGATCTTACGGTTAGACGGGGAGCTGGAAGAGGTGCGGGTGGATGACATACACTACGTGCTGGTTTATTACAGCTTGGAAAACCCGATCACCAAAGTGCATCTGGCGGAGCAGATGACGGAATTGGTCAAAGAAGTTCACACCAATGATAGCACTGTCCCCAGCTTCACTGGCTGGCCCGTTAAGTTTGTTGACGACGGGGTGGTGTTTTTTAATTTAGAAGGGAATTTGTCCTTGGTAGGGGTCGAAAAAATCCAATCGATCCAAAAGTATCAGGCGAAACAAGAGGTTTGGAGTTTTCCAGGCAAACTCAACCATCCTCGGTTCGTCTTGGACCAGGGGTTTCCCGGCTGTACCCCAGAAGCCAGCGGTCCGGCCGACCTGCGGCCTACGTTGGTGATGGGCGATAAAATCAAGATCCATAAGTTCTTGAGCAGTTATATCGAAGGGCACGAAAAACTGCGTCGTTTCCAACAACGAACCCAGTTTTATGCCCGGCCCTTTGTTTTTCCTAAACAAACCCGGTTAGGTTTCCCCAACATGGGACCTAACCAAAACCAAGAGCTTCCAGCCTTTTTACCGGTATATGTCCAATGGTCTTCTGGGAAAAGTTTCAGCAACCAAGCGTTGACCGGGTTTGGGAGTAAACCGAGCCCTTGGCTGCCTCAGTTGGAGCCTGTCACTGGGATCCAAGCGGACCTGAAATCTCATTTTTTTAACGCCAGTTTTGCTGGCAACCTGATGGGGATCGCCAAAGGGTCCGATTTTTTGGTGAAGAATCGGGCTTTTTATACTGATTTTTATTCCAGGACCAGCAAAAAAGAAGTGATGATCATGCCGAGTTTCAATCACTTCGCCATGTCGGGGGTGGACTACGGTCCATACTCCGTGAGTTTGGGGATCTATCACCCGGTCTATGCAGTCCAAGGTGGTGGGGTGTTCCGTGAGGTGACCCACCGGTCTGCCGGGCCAATGCTCCGGTTGATGAAACAAAGCTCTAATGACCGCTGGCGGCTGGTGATGGCTAACTCTGGGGCGTCTAGCAGTAGCCCCAAGGTCGAGGAAATTCGGCTTTATAGCACCCTCGCGTTAACCGAGAGCCGGTTGTACGTCGATGAAGACAAAGTGCGAGCTGACTTGAGCCAATTTAGCTTAAAAATGAGCTATGTGCGGCTTGGCTATGATCTAGAGTGGGATGAAGAACTAGATTTTAGTGTGGACGGGATCTGGCTTTGGGGCCGTTACGAAGAGGTATACCAAAACCGCTTGCAATCCCTCAAAACCGGCCAGCTGATGGTGGGGCTGAAGTCCAACCATCGGTTCGGGAGCTATGTGGAACTGACAGGGCAATTGAACCTGTTTGGACGAAACTATGACGCTGTATTTAACGATTCACCGACAAGTGTATCGGAACAAGCTTATTCGATGGTGGTGACCCTTGATTTCTTTTTATAAACTCCTGCTGGCAGGGTTACTCCTGTTTTGTATCGCCTCACCGGTACAGGCGATGAAGTTATCAGCGATCTACACAGGTAGCTGCGCCCGGCAGGTTGGTGTCATCGTTGGGGTGGATGATGATCAATTGACGCTGCTGGACTTAAAGGGCGAGTTCCGCAAGGTGTCTCGATACGAAATCATCTACATGGCCTATTATCCACTCGGTCGTTTACCGGTCAGACAAATCCGACAAAAACCAGGCGATCCGCTGCCTTACTTGGTCAAGACCACTTTCGCCGGGGAACTGCGACCTTTGGTTGAGGGCTGGCCCCTTGATTTTGATGAAAATCAAATCAGTTTTTTGGCCCTTGATGGCCATGAACAAGTCATTGACCGAAACGCTATCTGGGACTTGCAACAGTCGGCTCAAGGACCGGCGATTCAAGTCAACACTGCGGTGCAGCCTGTCTTGAAGCTGACCCATCCTTATCCCTTTGCCTATTGCCCCAATGCAACCACAGGCCAATCCATTGATCCTCAGTTTCTCTTGGGTGAGCCCTTGATGATCAAAAAAGAATTGGACCAACTGAACCTGAAGTTTAGCGACCTGGATACCTATGAGAAGGACAAACGGTTTTACGCCGTCCCTCAAGTATACCGCAACCAAAACAAAATCGGTCTGTGGTTCAGCTCTGGTAGTCGCTACGGGGCGAGCAAAAACAGAAGCAATAATTTTGCCCCGGTGTTTGAAAGTGAGCTGTCAGAAGGCCCTTTTGGTTTCCAACGTATCTTAGTGACTGGCTCAGCTCGGATGAATTTCAGCCTCAGTGGTGAGCCTCAAAATCAGTTTTACTACCGGTTGAAATCGGACTATGTTCATTTCTCGTTTCTGTTCGATATCGAACGAATCTTTTTGGGGGAAGAATCCTATAAATGGCAGGCTGACGAGTTGGGCAGTGGAGAGGCCCGGATGAATGAAATCCAACACCTCGGCGGCGGGTTTGACTATGGCCATTGGGCGGTGGGGTATAATTTAGCCTCGATGCAGTACGGGGTGAAGGTGGGCACGACCTTTTTTAGGAGCCGTGTTGCCATGGACAGGCCTCACTTGATCTATCACCACCGTTGGCTCAAAGCAGAGTTGTATTATGGCCACCTGGTGGCCGGAAAAGTAAATAACTTAGTGCCCGCCAAAGACAGCGATACCCCGGAACAAATCGCCCAGCGTGAGCGACTGACCAACGAATTGGCGGCTGCCCCTGATTTTTTAATGACCCAACAGTTTTACCGGTTGAACCTGTACCCTTGGCCAGGGCAGGGGTTTCACCCTGAGGTAAGCCTGATCCGGCGCAACATGGCGTTTGAACGGGAAGCCAACACCGCTGAGTCTGGGGAAAGTCCGATGGTTTTTAATGAAAGGAACAGCATTCTGTCTTTGGCCGCCGAAGTGGAGTTATTCCGGGACTTGTTGATCAAGGGGTTTTTCTCCTTAGAGCATTCCGCACGTCGCTCTGGGGCCTTGGAGCTTGGAGCAACGGAGAGCCACACTTATTTCAAGATGGGCACCCGAATGACCCTGATTTTTTAGTTTTTTTTCTTCATACCATCCTGTTTGAGTAGAGCTGAAAGCTGTTTTACTCTCAATAAATCCTGCCCTACATACGATCCATAGAACTTGTGTCTTCGCCCTCTAAAATTAGAAACATCCAATGTTCCCGCTGCTGCTTATCCAGTATCGCTAGATGGAGCAGTGTAGGGTTTAAGCTCAATCGGTTTTTTGAGCTGGCCCATCGCCAATCGAGATGCCTTTGCCTTTGGCATTGCTGATATTGCTGTATGATTTTTCAGGGCTAAACCAGCCGTTGAACTGTTAACCTCCCGTTGATACCCCATACTCCCCTCAATTTCTGTAAAACTCTTTAGATCTTTGATGAGCATGTCTCTATGAGCTCTTGGGGAACCGGTTGGTCCGAAAATCCACATTCAATATATTTCAATCTTTTGGATCAGTAACTCACCATGACCCATCAGGCTGGTATGGCAGGTTTTGTCGTAGCTTTACCTGCCTGGGGCTGTTTCGTTTACAAGGGGTCGGGTATCTTGGCTTCCTGGTAACGTGAATCGTGAACTCTAGGCTGATGCGATTTAACTATTTGATTTTTAATGATTTTAATTTACGTAATTCCAAGAAAAGTCACGTAATACGCCTAGGAAATCCCCCTATCCTGACTTAATCTATAATTGAGTTTATTGATTAACCCACGGATATAGGTATCAACGATGAAACGAAAATCCATTCTCTTATTCAGCCTCTTGTTCTGGAGCCCGCTCTTGGGGGTTGCCCAATCAGAGCCGTTAGAGCTGCAGGTGACCATCCATAAAATCCCCAAAACTTTGGGAACTTTGAGGGTGGCGTTGTATAACCATAAGACAGAGTTCCTCGGTGACGACAGGCTAGCTGGGAAATCAGTGGTGGCCGTAGGTAACTCTCAACAACTGACATTTTCCAAGCTACCTCCAGGGGATTACGGTGTTGCCGTTTTTTTGGATGAAAATACAAATGAGGACTTAGACACAAATTTCTTTGGAATCCCCGAGGAGCCTTATGGGTTTTCGAACGATGCATTCAGCCTGACCGGGCCGCCCAGTTTTGAACAGGCCCGATTCAACTTATCTGAAAACAAAACGATTGAAATCAACCTTCGATAGAGGAACCGATGAACCGACTGATTCATTTATTCGCCAAGGGTTTGCCCTTTGCGGGATTTTCATTGGTGATCTCTGCAGGGATTGCCAGCGGGTTTTCGCCCCCACTCGCCTTGCCCTACTTCGTCCCCGCTATCTTGATGGGGTTAGCTGGGCAAGCCCTGGTGTGGTACTTAGGGGACAGAGACCTGTTTGGGCTTGGGCTGATCTTTGTGCTGTGTTTCGGGGCTTTGTCTCATTTGATATCACCTGGTTTGGGGGTGTTGTTTTTATCGAAAGCTACCGCAGCCCTGTATTTTGGTTTGTTTTTGGCGGCCTTGTTGCCTCCGTTGGTGGGGATCAAGCCTTTCACCGTCGATTTTGCCAAAAAGAGTTACCCTGAGGCGATCCAAAAAACAGTCGTTTTTGCTTTGGTGAATCGAAAGATCAACTGGATTTGGGCGGTTATTTTCCTGGCTAGCTTTCTGATTGCCTTGCCTGTGTATCATGAAGATACAGCGGTTACGTTACTGCTACAAAACTTGTTCGCTGCGCTTCCCTCCTTGTTGGTTGGGATACCGGTCAACCTGAAGCTCCCTGGGCTGCTTACAGCAAAAGAGAACAAACGGCAGGGCTCGCTTCATTTTGACGGCTTGAAAGAAGCCTTTACCGCAATGCCTTTTGGGCTCAACCGAGAGAGAGCAGGGGACCAGGAGCTTAGTTATCAGTTTTATTTTACAGGGGCCGAAATATTTTCCGGGTTTTTGGTGATTTCTAAGGGGCGCTGCACCTTTGAACTTGGTGAACACTCTGGGCCTGCGGTGACGGTGACTTCGGACGCCAAGCTTTGGTTGGACATCACGAACGGCGAGACGTCGGGAGATGAGGCCTATTTGGCGGGAAGGTATCAGGCCGAAGGTGACATAAGTTTACTGCTGCAACTGGCCAGCTTGTTTACCATGGACGAGCAGACACCCGCCAAGGCAGAGACCCCAGATGATCTCGGGGCTTTTCAATACGCAAACCTTGGCCAGGGTGTGGTCAAAAAGGTCTTGATGATTGATGGCGGCCCGAGGAACTCAAAGTATTCAAAAAGCTTGTTGATGGCCCGGTCCTTTGCCAAGGGTGCCGAGGAGGCGGGGGCCAAGGTGCAGTGGTTGACCTTGCGCAAGTTGAATATCGCCAATTGCACCGGCTGTTATCAATGTTGGACCAAAACCCCCGGCGAATGCCGGATCGACCGTGACCCGATGGAACAGTTGCGGGAGCAATATCGGGAGGCCGACCTGATTGGTTGGGTCACCCCGCTCTACACCTTTTCGCTGCACCCTCTGCTCAAGAGTTTCATGGACCGGCTTTTGCCAGAAATGTTCCCCTATATGAGCTACAGCAACGAACTGACCAGCCACCAAAGCCGCACAACCCACCCCAAGGCCATGGTGGTGTTTTCAGCCGCAGGTTTCCCGGAACTCAAGGGGAATTTTGAAGGCCTTGCTTGGACCTTTCGCAACCTCTCCCTGCATGGAGAAGCAGGCACCTTGGCCGGTGAGTTCTATTTGCCTGCCGCTGAACTGCTGGCCCACCCGGCCTACCAACAAAGAAAAAGCCGAGTGGAGCAGTCCTGCGCTGACGCTGGGAAAGAGGTCGTGCTCGAAGGTCGGATCGACAAAAAACACATGACCTCGGTGTCTCGGCTGGATATCTCCGTTGATACCTTCCACAGCCAGGCCAACTTTTTCTGGGAAAGACTGGACAACAAAAAGTCCTACTACCAAGGCCAACCAACGTTGCCTCCCATGGCGGTGGAGGGTGGTGACATCACGTTAAGCTAGGGGTACTATATCAGATCGGTGTTTGGAAGCACCGTCCTGAACTGGGTAAACACAGGAGTGTATTTCACAGCCCCAACCACTGGTGTTTCCAGAGCAGGCTCAGGTTGACGCCCTGAGGGGCGTCGGGTTGGTCTGGGCTGTGGGTTTGATGGCCTAAACGGATCAGGCCTTCATCGGCGCCGTTGGTCTTGAGGAAGTGGAGTTGTACCCCGGTTGTTTTTAGCCAGCCCGGCTCGTGGATCAGGTGGTTTTCTTGGTGAAAGAGGCCGACCGCCCAGTCGGGGGCCCCTATGGGTACCAGGGCGATCAGGTTGTTGCGGGCCTCGTCCCCAAAATTTTGGGACAGCCCGGTTTCAAAGTTGTAGAATCGTTTGATCTTGGGAGGGCTGCTCCATCGGTAGGTGTCGAAATGGTCCACCAAAATCACAGGGCCCAAGCTGTGGTGCAGGTGGGCGGTGAACCGGAGGTTAGGGCTTTGGAAGGAGACGGTTTCTTTGTTTTTGAGCCGTTCCTCAATCGTGGAGTGCTGGTTTCTTTCCAGCTTTGCAGCTTGATCCAAACCGCTAAAATAGTCGACCTGCTCGGAGCCGACTTCGAGGTCAACCCAGCTTTTGGACGCCCAGCGGAGGTAAGGACCATAGCGGTGGAAGACCGGCGACAACACTTGCCGGAGCCCCGCCTCGATGTATGGCCCCCAAACCGGGTTGTTCAGGGAGTGTCGGTAGCTCATCCTGTTTTCGATCATCAAACCCAAGGGGTTCACGGAGCCACCGACAAGGCTAAAAAACTTCAGCCCTTCTTGTCCAGGGGTGGCCCACCAGTCCAGATCCCCAAAGGCTTCCAAGTTGGGTTGCCGGTTGTTCATCTCCCCTTTGAGTTGGAGGACTTGGCCCAAACCGTCGGTCAGGGGGGTATCCGTAAACCACTGTTTTAGGTCCAAAGATGTGGTTCGAGGGTTTCCTGCGATGGACAAGTTTAGCTTCAGTTGGTTCAGGTCCATTTGGTAGCTGTACAAATTCCCCAAGATTAAGGGCTCGTAATACTCTAGCTTAATCCCTCCCTCTTCGTAGGGTTTGTCCATCAAGCCGCCCAGCTTTTTTGCCGAGAGTTTGGGGTTTTGTCGGAGGAACTCGGTGATTCGGTCAAAGCGCACCACCGAATTGGGCATCAATTGGGTGTTTTTTGTCTCCATCGATTGGGATTGGAAGTGATTGGTGGCGTAGATGCCACCTTCGTTTAACCCTGGTCGACGCACTGCCCATTGGTCCCATCTTTTTTCGACCACCGCCATGTCGCCCTGGGGGTCGGCGATCAGGTAATTGTATGAATCCCGTCCTGGTAAAGCCGTGATGATCTGGACCGCCTCAGCGGCGGTTGATGCATTCTCTAAAGCATGGCGGACCACAAAAGCAAAAAAGAGTGCGTCCTGCCGGGGCCTTGCTATCACTAAGGTAGAAGCGATGAAGACCCCCTTTTCATTCACCCCATCCATCAAACCAAGCAACATCACTGAGTTCCCAAAGGTGGAGAAACCGTGGTTTGGTTTTCTGATGATCGTCAATTGATCGTTCAGTGCTGAGTGGAAATCATGGCTATAACCAACCACCACATGGCCGTTGTTGGTCTTGGCAGGAGCCAGCCCAATCGCTGTGCAACCGGACTCTGTGGATAATGAACCGATGATCTGGATCAGTTGGATCAATGGGATGTTGAGCTCAGCAGAGAAGCCGGCCAACTCTTGCCGTTGGTTGGGCAACCAACGGCCCAACATCTCGTGGAATCGCTGGGCCTCCCCGGAATCCAATGGATTGGGCAGTAACGCCAGCACTTGGGCGAAGGTGGCCTTTTGATCCACCAGATCAAACAGGATTTCTTGGTACATAGGGTTGCGATGTTGCAGCATATACCTCGCCTGCTGTTTCCCAATCTCAAAATGGCTGCCCTGCCAATGGGTCAGGGTTTGGCGGTGTAACTTTTTTTGCAAAATCCCCTGCTGGTCCATCAAACGGTCCCATGTGACTTGGGGGAAACCGATGCGCTGCGCTAAGGTGTCTGCCAACAAGGGTGTGAGCAGTCCAAAAAATACGGTCGTGATGAGGAGACCGGTTCGCATGATTTGTGACATATGATTCCTTCCTTCAATGAATGATTAAAACCCATAACCAACAAACACGGTCGTTTGGCTTCCTTCCTTGCCTGTTGCGGCGTCCACACGAAACACTACGGCGCTGAACACCACCCTTAACCCCACACCGGTTGAGGTTTTCATGTCTTTGAAGAGGTCGGCGTTAAACTTGTCGTTGACCTGCCCCCATTCCTGGAAAGCGGCTAACTGCCAGGAGGTATGGACTCCTTTGAGAAACAAGAATTCAAAGGGCTTCCATCCGTCGGTCAGATACCACCGGTACTCCAGGCCTACAAAGGCGCTGTGGGTGTCGTAAAACCGGAACTGTGGGTAACTACGCAGCCGCTGGGTTCCGCCCAAGGCGGTGGCGTTGCCTTGGGTGACCTCTTCCTCCCGACGTTTTCGCTCTAGGTCATAAAACTGTTGGCATAAGGGCGGTTCGTCTGGCGCGCATTGGTAATCATCTGGGTTCATTGTCCCCGGCCTTGTGATGGCCGCTGAGGAGGTGAACAGGTTGAAAACCAGCACTGATCTTTGATTCGTCAAGGGCGTATAGGTGGTGAGTGAATAATCTGTTTGGGTGCCATCCCCTAGCTGCAAATCACTTTGCAACACCCCCCAACGCTCTGCCTGCAGCCGTATCCCCACTCTAGGGTCTGTTCTGTCGTCGGTGTCATCTATGATCAGCCCGTGGCGGTATAAGATCGGGGTTTGCAGGCTTTCGAGCTTGCTCATATACTCATTCCCATCGGCGTCGATCACCGACTTTGGCCGTAAACTTGTGGAAGCCTGCTGGGAATACAGTTCAATTTGGTCGTTAAACATGTGGAACCCCCATTCACTGCCCCAGGCTTTTAACTCATGGGAGCGCAGGCTATACCGTCGGTCTGGATCTGAGTCTCTACCTCGCTCAAAGGCCTGGATACCGCCGTTTTTTACGTGCAGATAGGCCCCGGACAGCGTGAGGTGCTTAGAGGAAATAGGGATGCTGTCGATGATGAGGGTGCTGCTTTCAAAGTCCCCCTTTAGTTTTGCCGCTAAAACCCAAGCATCGCTCCCCCCCAACTCCGCAACGGCACCGCCATACCCCTTGGCTTGCCCTATCCCGGGGAGATCGACCATCGCAGGGAAAAGAACATAGGACATGGATGGTGGGGTTGGTTTAGGGCGTCGGTCAAAAAACAGGGCCCACCCATTCTGGGTCAATAAGACGCCCATACACAACAGCAACCAAAATTTTGGTTGAACCTGGTTGGTGATGATGGCTGAGAAACGTTTCACTTGCCCTGACATGCTGGTCCCTTGCAAAAGAGTTTGATCCCTTCAGACTAGAGGAATAAGGCAAGAATTCAAGGTAAACAGGGGGGTAAAAGGGGGGAGATGTTTTGTTGCTTGTCGCTGATTTTATGATTGATTGACTAATTTCTGTTTGAAATCACTTAAGGCACAAGCAAGCAGGTTCTTTGACTCAGCGGAGAGCTGAGGTTGATCAAGGACAAACTTAGCCGTTAGAATCACATCTTTCCATCGAGGTCGTTGGGGCAGTTTTTTGAGGTCTAAGTATTTGTCCAGAGTCCGGGTGCGGAACTTCCCACCGTCGATAGCCACGGTCCAAAGGCCCGATTGTTCGGCCAAGTCTACCTTAGTTTGTCCAGTCTCAGACTCCCAGACCAGAAGAGATTTTTGCATTAAAAGGATCGACAGCTCTCTTGTATCGGTGGCCTTGGAGCTGGCCTTTGTTGTTTCCCACGCAGATAATTGATCATGATAGTCAGACAAGCTGGACTCTAGAAGCTCGGCATGAGTATGAGCCATCGAGAGCCGGTCCGCTAAAATAACCGCCTGCACCAAGACCAACAGGAAAAAAGCGAAAGATAGCATGTACCATGTGCTGGGGTAAATCCCCTGGATGACCAAGATGTCTCGCAATGCGCTGACACAAAAAAATATCAGCGATCCAAAAAGCAACTTAGCCTTTGGTTCCTTCGCTCTCAGTGCGGTGAACAACCGCTTTGCTGCGAGCGCAAGGGCGGAAAACCCGAACCATTGAAAACCGACGATAAACAACCGCTGAGTCAACTGGTCAGTGGAAAAAATCCCTGCTGCAAAAAAGATCAAGGAAATCAAAAGTGCTTTCTTGAGTTTTGGGCCTATTTGTTTCGGGTACAGTTGGGCGAGAAAAAAAGTCAGGTTCAACAGCACAACGATCAAGCTAGCCCAAATCACTTTGACCTCCACTTCTAAAGAAAGTTGCTGCCAAAACAGATGGATGATTTTAGAACCAGTGGTGGTTTGAAAGAGACCCATCGCCAAACACAACAGCGCAAAATTCACCAGATATCGTTCTTGGGGGCGGTATATAAAAAAGGTTAAGTGGTACAAGGCGAGGATGCACCACGCACCTATGATCAGGATATCGAGGTAAAAAACTTGGTTTTTCTTGTTTTGTAAGGCTGAGAGGCCGCCCAGAATGATGGGTTGGACAATCCCCCCGGGGAGGCTGGAATAATTGGCCACTTCTAACTCGATTTCGAGCGATCCAGATGGATTGAGTAGGCTGACAAGCTTCCGGCTGAATTGATGTTTGGTTGACTGGCTAGAAACTCCAACGGTCCCTGTTTGAGCCAGGATTTTACCAGATACACGAAGCCTCCAGGCAGCATAGACATCATAAAACTGCAAACCCAAAGCAGGTGGGTCTGGGGGGAGAAGCACGGTGAGCTGATAGGTTTGTAAACCCTGATCTGGGAGTTCTAAGCCAGAGGCTGGTTGATTCACCCAGAGCCCAGGCACCTGGATGAAACCGGCGTTTACATGAAAACTCCCCTTTAATCTCCACTGGCCATTGAGCTCTATTCTTTCTCCGGTGCTAAAATCAAAGTCACGTAAATCTAGGACCCCCATCTCCGGCTGTGGGGCCGCCACTGCTGTGCTCAAGGAAGATAGCAGACAACACAAGATGATGAACAATAACCTCAATTGACCTCAGTATTCGGGGAGATGTAAAAAACAGGGTCCCATATTTCTAAAAAGACCGAAATCCCAAAGTTAAAAACCAACAGACCTACGGAAGAAAGCAGGGGATAGAATCCATCCTGTCGGAGCCTTCTGGTGAGCCAATGGGCTGTCCGCCGCTTGATCATTGTAGCGGGATACAATGGGGTAAATGCCTGCAACGCTGTGATTTTGATCAGGCCCACTCAATGAGGCTGGAGCTATGGAGATCGCTCAAAGGCCAACGTACAGGGCTTTTCTTCTTAACCAAACACTTGCACCCTTCTAGGTTAGAAGGGTGGGGGGATTTAAAGAAATTTTGGATCAAATGAGTGAAAACTTCACCGAAAGTAAAGGCCCGGTAGGTAGATCTACCTGCAATTCATAGAGGGGATTAGACTGATAGGTATAGGCAGGTTGGCAAGGTGAACGGAAACATCAGTGCTTCACTTCGATGCCCAACGCATCCATGATTTTAACGATGTTTTCGATTCGGTAAGGTTTGTTCATGTAAAACTGCCCCCCTTCTTCAATCATCTGTTCGATCATCTCACGCTTGCGGACCGTAGAGGCAATGACGATAGAAATCACCGGATCGTCTAGCTGCAAGTAGAAGCTCTCCCACTCTCGGATACGGCGCTGGACTTCGTCCCCCTGGATGCCGTCCAGCATGACAATATCCAAAAAGAGGACATCAAAGGGCTTCTTTGCTTGATGGGCTTTTTGAAACATTTCAAAGCCTTCTTCGCCGCTGGTCGCTGAAAAAATCAGGCCATAGGGCTTCAGCATCTTTTCGAGCAGATATAGATTGTTTGGTTCATCATCAACTAACAGAATTCGGGTAGCCATGACTTTAAATTAATGAATGTTAGGTAATGCCTCCAAGGTGAAGGCGGATAGGTTGGACCCTAACAGCTAATTGAAGTTCTCACAAGCACCGGAAGGCGGAAGGCCATTTTTAAAGGCCTCCCGCAAGGCTTACAATTTAAATTGTCCCACCTGGGCTTGTTGGGTGATAGCCATCGAGGAGAGTTCGTCGATGGTGGCGTTGACCTGGTTGATTGCTGCGGCGAGCTCATTCATCGCCGAGGAGTTATTTTCGCTCACGCCGTTGATTTCGTCGATCGCAATGCTCACTTCCTGGGCCATTCGGTCTTCTTCCATCACGGCGAGGTTGAGTTCGGAAATAGCCTGGGATATCTCACCGACTCCGTTGTTGATGTCCGCCAAAATACCTGTTGTCCGTTCCACCACCGCAATGCCGTCGTTGACGTTACGGGTGCTGGTTTCGATTAAATCTCGAATTTGAGTTACTGAGTTATTAGAGCGATCCGCAAGAGTTCGGACTTCTTCGGCAACAACCGCAAAGCCTTTTCCCGAATCACCCGCTTTGGCTGCTTCAATCGCAGCGTTGAGGGATAGCAGGTTGGTTTGGTTGGCGATCTCAGTGATTACATTGATGATTTTTACAATCTCATTAGAGGAGCTTGCGATTGCATTGATCGCCACGTTGGTTTCCTCCATCGCTGCTTGCCCGTTTTCTGCCCCTTCGTTCGCAGCCTTGGCTAAACCCTCGATCAGTTCAGCGTTGCTGGAAACTTCTCTGATGGCTACGGCCAACTGGGTGACATTTGCGCTTGATTGGTTCATCGCAGCCGCAGAGCTTTCGATCCCTTGGTTCACTTCTTCAGCGGTCTTTTGGATCTGAGTTGCCGTTGCCGCAAGCTCTGTGGAGGAGCTAGATAGACCGTCGGCCCCGACACCGATTTCTGCCAAAGTCGGTTGTAGCTTGGTGAGCAGACCGTTCATCGCATGGGCAATTTCAGCGATTTCGTCGGCACCATGGACTTCGATTCGTGCGGTCAGATCATTGTCCCGCTCAATGGTTTGGATCACCTTTGTGAGCTGGTGAACTGGTTTGAGCAAGGTCCTGGTGAACAGGATCGAGATGAAAGCAACCAAAAGCCCCACAGCGACGGTTACGAAACCGACAATGGTTTTGAACGTAGCGACCGGAGCTTGAGCTTCACTTGCATCTTTTTTGGCGATCACAGCCCATTTGAGGCTTTGGTAAGTGAAGGGTGCGTAGGCGATATAAGTCAGCTTTGGCCTGTAGTCTGGTAATAACTCGACCCCACTTTGGCCCTTGAGAGCGTTTTTTACCGCAGGTGCTTTGATTGATCCTGTTTCAGGGTTGGCGAAGCTGGCCTTGACGGTTCGGTTTTGGGGGTCCAAATACGCATCGGTCCTCATCAAAAAGTCACCGCCGACCAAATAAGTTTCCCCTGTTTCTCCCATACCGGTCCGGTCCTTCATCACATCGCTCAAGGCGCTTAAGGGCATTCGAAAGGCTATATATCCTTTAAGCATACCGCTGCGTTTTACTGGGGCAATAAAAAAGGCGGCAGGGTCGCCGTTCGATGGGGTATAAGGAGCAAAGTCGCTCAGCATCATGTTGTCTTGCCCGCTTGCCTTCAATTGTTTGAAAACGGATTGGAAAGAGGACCCTTGTAACATGGGGCCATTGATAGACTCTCCCAAATCAGTTTCCTGGGCGGCTGAGTAGAGGATAACCCCTTCTTGATTGATTAGAAAAATGTCGTACCAACCGTATGCAGCCTGCAGTTTCTTGAAATAAGCCCCATACTCTTGATCTTGATCGTTCCATGCCTCGGTTTTAATCTTTTTATACTCGCCGTAGTCCTGAGTGAATTCGTCCAAAGCTCCCAAAACAACCTTGTTTAATAACAAAGCATTGAACTGCCCCTCCATCGCTTTGAAGGTCCGTTGTATTGTGCTTGCCTTGATGTCTCGAATCGCTTCAAGTTGCTGTTTAGTCTGGCTTTCTAGAGCCTCCGTGGTTCGGTCTACAGCTAACCAAGCAACGATCAATAAAGGGATGAGGCAGGCACAAAGTGCCAGGGTTAACACCTTACCTTTGAGACGAAGTTTCATGAATATACCTAAGGGTTGATCATACTTGTTTGTTTGACTCCGCAAACCCACCACTTGACGAGTTTCTTGAGAAGTACAGGTTCCGTGCTGTATCGGAGCAAAGTCCGTTGTTGTTAAGTCACAATGATAGATCAAGAATAGAGGGAATAACGAAAAAAATATAGATATTTTTTTATCGCCCATAGGTTACAAAAAAAACAAAATCTTAGGGCGGACTACCTATATGCATGGCTAGCGCATATTTACAGTGCTTTTGAACAATGAAAATAAAAATTTGTGTCAAAATAGGTCAAACTTTATGTTGTTAAATAATAACAATCTGATATGCGTTAAGTGCGGCTTTGTTTAAAATTGATTATTTTGGTAGATTATGGTCTTAATCTTTGGAAAATGGGGCAAATGTTTTATTCTCGATCCCTCGTCATTTTGTTTTTTATTGGGTTGGTTGCAGGTGCTGCCTTCGCTAGCACGCCTCAGGCTCAGCTAGGTGTCCTGGATTTGAGCGGCCTCAGCTCGGATCAATTCAAAGGCGTGCAGCTGAATGGGGGCTGGAGCTTTATCCCCGAGTTGATCGAACCTGACCACTGGGAGTATACCAAGGCATACGTGCTTTCAACCCCAGGAGTGTGGGCTGATGCACAGGGGGACCGGAATGTTTTTGGGTCCGGTACCTACCGGTTGAAGGTCTTACTCGGGGGGGAACACAGGCCTTTGTACTTAAGTGTTCCAGTGGTCAACAGCGCAACCCAGGTCTTTCAGGGGAATAAATTAATCTGGCAGCAAGGTGGGGTCGGGGTTGATCGAGGCGCCTATCATCCCAATTGGAAGGGGGGGACGTTATTGCTGCGGGATGTTGGTGAAGAATTAGTCCTGACCGTTCAGGTCTCAAATTTTGATCATTTCCGGGGCGGGGTGCTGAGTTCTTTTGTGCTAGGGGAATCCCAATACATGGAAGTGCGAAAGATCTTGATTTTGAGTTTTGAACTCTTTGTGTTGTCCTCACTCTTGATTTTGGGGGTGAACAGCTTGGTGCTCTCTTTTTACGGCAGCAACGAGAAAATCTCTTTTTATTTTGGGGTGATTTGCCTGTTGTTTTCCGCCCGACAATTGGGGTCAGGAGAGATCTTAAATTTAGGATTTTGGGATGGGCATTTTGAGTTTTTATTGAAGCTACGAAACTTACCGGACATCTTGGCTTTATCTGCCTTTGTTTTTTATGTGAGGGAATTGTTTCCTCAAGAGCTAAATAAATTGTTTTTTTGGGTTTTACAAGCTTGCTGCTTGTGGATCGGGTTGGCTGTTTTGTTGCTCCCTGTGGCGTGGTTTAGCTATGTATTACCTGTAGGGGAGTTGGTCACCGGTGTTTCTGTGATTTATGGGCTTTGGGTTGGGTTTATTGCGCTCAAGAACCGGCGGGTTGGGGCTTTTGGTTATAGCTTCAGTTTTTTGTTGTTTGCCCCTACCGTCATCAACGATATTTTGTACGCTAACGGCTTCATCCAGACCCATTATCTGGCTCCTTTTGGGATGTTACTCTTCTTGTTGTCCCAGTCTGTGGTGATTCATCGCAAATACTCCTTTGCTTTAGAATCGGTCGAAAAACTCTCAGTCAAACTCGAAAAACAAAACCACAAGCTGTTAGAGTTGGACCAGTTGAAGGATCAGTTTTTGGCGAACACTTCCCATGAATTACGAAGCCCTTTGCAAGGGATCATCGGCTTGATTGATAGTTTCCCTAAGAAACAGTGGAAGTTGCTGCCCCAAGAAGCTCAAAATAATCTGGGGTTGATTGGTCAGTCTGCACAGCGGTTGAGCCACTTAGTGAACGACCTTTTGGACTTGACCCAAATCCGGGAAGGACGGGTGAAGGTTCACCTAACCGCAGTTGATTTAAAAACGACCGTTGAATGGATCTTGCAACTCTGCGCCCCGCTGGCAAAACCCAAGGGCTTAAATTTGAGCCACAGTATCCCTGAGGGTTTCCCCGCAGTACACGCAGACGAAGCCCGACTGAGCCAGATTTTGTATAACTTAGTGTGGAACGGGATCAAGTTTACAGAAAAAGGGGGGGTTACTTTGAGGGTGTCGCAGGACGGGAAAATGGTGCGAATTACCGTACAAGACACGGGGGTGGGGGTTAGCCCCGAGCAGGCGAGCCAAGTCTTTGAACCCTTTTATCAAGCCGATGGTCGACTCGGTCGCAGCAACGGGGGGACAGGGTTGGGGCTCAGTATCTCCAAAGACCTAGTTGAACTGCAAAATGGACACATTGAAATCCACAGTGCAGAAGGGGCGGGCAGCTCTGTGGTGGTTTGTTTGCCGATTTCAAAACAGCCAGCGAGGCCGAACCCTAATCCAGAGCATCTAGCACCGGCTCCCTCTCAGGAGCCCTCCCCATGCGCCACCATACCGGTGAAGTCTGGGCCACACACTGGGGTGTTGGTGATGGTGGTGGACGACGAAGCAGCAAGTCGCCAATCCCAGGTCAACCTGCTGACTGAGGCGGGGTATCTGGTCCATGCCTTTGATAATGGTATGGCTGCACTGGAGCAGCTTGATCAAGGTGTACCTCAGTTGGTGGTCACCGACTTGATGATGCCAAACATGAATGGATTAGAGCTCACAGAAACCATCCGAGAAAAATATGATGCCTTAGAACTGCCCATTATCCTGGTGACCGCATTTGCAAGCACCGGGACCCAACAGAGTGCGGTTCAGTTCGGGGCCAACGACTATATTACCAAACCCTTTGATGGTCGGGAGTTTTTGGTCCGGGTGGATTCTCAAATCCAAATGTGCGCCCTGAAAAGGGAGCAAACCAAACTGGCTTTGCTTGGCGCCCCTGAAGTGAAGGCGTTACGAAAGTTGTTGGTGGAAAGCCTCAATTTTGCGCTGGAAGCCTGGGGGGAAACCACAGGGAAGTCCAAAGTCAGTTTGGCCGAAGAGTCCGGGTTATGGAACGTTTACCTCGATGGGATGACCTATAAAACAAGGACTCTGGACCGATACCTAAAGCTCACCACCTTGCCCAAAAAACCACGTTGCAGCGATCTGCTAGATACCCTGTGCTTTGTATTGAAACTAGAAACACTGAGCCCCGACACCCGCAAAAAACTTCAAGCTTATAAAGATGATTTATCGCGCCTGATGGCATGTTAGCGGTTGGTTTTAAGTGTCTACATCAGGTGAAAAGTTTCCTCGTCCTTGAAAACTCAGGTTCCATGAGGCTTGATTAAGTTCTTGTTTAGCCCTTTGATTCAAACAAAGGGGCTCAACAAAAAGCTTCATTCAACTTTGGGCTACCAAACACCCATAGAACATGAAATCATGATGATAGCTTAAGAGCCCAACTGGCCCCAAGGAATCTCACAAAAGGTATGGACCATGACAAAAAAAATCAAAGTAGCGGCGCTGGAAAACGGCCCGCTTAGGATATCAGACCAAGAAACCCTCAGCTATTGCGGAAACTCGGTCAAAACCGAGGGGGATGTTTACCTTTGCCGGTGTGGCGAAAGCAACAGGGCTCCCTTTTGTGATGGAGCTCACGCCAAAGTTGGGTTTGAATCAGCGAACCAGACGAGCGAGACCAAGGAAACTGTCCTTTGGGAAGGCGAAAAAATAAGGACTTTCTTTGATCCTAATGCTTGTATGCATGTGATGTATTGCAAACCGCTGAAGGAGCTGAGGGCCAGCGAAGCGACCGACTCAACTACAGCGACCGCCGAGGAAATAGCTAGAGTCGCATTGTCTTGCCCATCGGGAGCGATCCAGTATGAGATGAAAACCCAGATGGCCGAACCAACCGAACAACATGATTCCCAAATTGAAGTGATCGAAGGCGGGGAAATACGGTTTCATGCGCCATTGGAAGCGATTGACTTCAAACTCAACGGCACGCAGCCAGACGATCGAGTGACGTTGTGCCGGTGTGGGATTTCAAAAAATAAGCCTTTTTGTGATGGTGCACATGTTAGAAAACCTAGCTTCAAGTAACATCAATTTACACCAACTTTACATTTTGAGGGATCTATGGAATTAGCAGGGAAAGTCGCACTGGTGACCGGTGCAAACACAGGTTTGGGCTTTGAAACGGCGTTAGCTTTGTACCAAAAGGGTGCGAAAGTGATTGTTGCTTGTCGAAGTGAGGAAAAAGGATCTGAAGCGATACAACGGATCAAGGCGACCGGGGATGGTGGGACTTTGGTTTACGGCCAGTTGGATTTGTCTAGCCTGGATTCGGTCAAAACATTTGCTGAAATAGTCATCGCCGATGAAAAAAAACTGGACCTGTTGATCAATAATGCAGGGGTGATGGTTCCTCCTGCATCGAAAACAGCTGATGGGTTTGAATCGCAGATGGGGGTGAATTTTGTGGGGCATTTTGCTTTGACAGGCCGTCTTTTTGGTTTGTTGGAAGCAACGAAAGGCTCACGTGTGGTGACTCTAAGCAGCATTGCACATCGAGGCGCAGCGATTGATTTTGACAATTTTAAATTAGAAAACCCTTACAATCCATGGAGAGAATACGGGCAAAGTAAATTAGCTGATTTGATCTTGATGCTTGAATTTCAAAAAAGGCTCAAAGTAAAGCGGTGTCAACTCTCCTCACTGGCGGCACACCCTGGTTTCAGTAAAACAGATTTACAAAAAAATATGGACCCAAAGATGTTGGACTCCATTGAATTAATGACCGCTAAAGAAGGCGCACAGCCGACTTTAGTAGCCGCTCTTTCGCCGGACGCCAAAAGCGGCCAATACTGGGGACCCGACGGTCCTAATGAAACCAGCGGCAAACCGGCTTTGGCTCAAGTTGATCCTGCGGCTTTCAACGAAGGGGTGAATGAGAAACTTTGGGACTGGGCAGAGCAAGCAACAGGGGTTTGTTTCCCTTGAAAATGGGATCGGCTTTTTGGGAGCCGATTTCAAAGATGCTTTATTTGGGTGGAATTTTTAGGACAATGGAGTTCAGAGACAAAACAATCTGGATTTTCTGGTCTTCATTCGAAGGCCCTGAGGCTCGGTTTCCCAGGGCACCCAGATCAGGGGCGTGGCTAAAGTCATTGGATTTGAGTTTCTTAATGTTGTCATTGTCAGCAGGCCGGAGCGCCGAACGGGCGGATCTTAAAATGGGTCAAATGAACCCTGGGACCAAAATAGGACCCTTCAAAACACCTGAAAATCCTACCGAAGCCATGATATAACCCCTACCTTTTGGCGTTCGAGTATCGATTCAACCGAAACGGGGGGCTCGAAGTGAATTTGAAGGCTCTGGTCGGTGAAGCAAAGGCATACCTCCCCTGCTGAGGAACTTGCTCAGGCTGGCCGCGAATGAGACCGAGTCAGTTTTAAAAGAATTCGGTAGGTTGATTGAGTCAGTTTTTCATGGTATACAAAAAACAGGTGCGGTCTATCGGGCACTTCTTTATCAATCATTATAATCTCGATCTAAGGCCTCCAATGGTTTTCCGTGCGTTTGTTCCTTTTGGAATGTTTCTGCTGTTGGCGGTTTTCTCGACAGCAAACCTACAGGCCGCCGATCTTTCGGAGGCGATTGAACAATCTGTCTATGAACTGACGGAAGGCCGGAGGCTCTCTAGCCAGAAAAGTCGCTCTATTGTGATCGAGGTGGTGAACCAGCACTCCAAGCGTAGAGACGCTCTGTCTCAGAGAATTGAAACTGAGTTATACCGTGCGTTAGGCCATGAGCTTTCAGGGTTTAAACTCTTCTATCTGGACGACAGCTTGTCTGGGATTGACCTCAACCGTGCCTTGATGATCCGAGGGGAATATAACAAATCAGGTCGTAAGATTGTCCTGAGGTTACGGGCTTCATCAGGTGCCCAGGGACAAGTCATTGCCCAGTCATCCACCAAGTTTGATGCCCCAAAAGGGATGGAGACGCAATTGGTAGCGGTCCTTGATCTAGAGGCCCCTAGCCTCAATAGAAACCAGAAAAAAGTATACAGTGACATCTTTCGAGGTGCCTTGGTGAAGGCGGGTAGCTTCCAGTTGGCGAGCAGCGCCGAAGTGGCAAAAATGAACCCTGATGACATCCAAAAAGCGGCAGGATGCAGCCGTGACGAGTGTGCCACCATCATTGGGCGGCAGCTTGGGGTGGATCGGGTGATCAGTACCAGCTACCTGAAGGTCGGTAAGGGTGTGTTTTTTCTTTCTGCAAAGGTGATGGATATCAAAAGTGGAGCTACCGTTGCGTCAGAAACCGTGGAGCACGACGGTAAGATTCGTAACTTGAAAGTTGCGGTACGCCAACTCGCTACATTGCTCTCAGCAAGCAACACTCCAGAACCGATGACCTTTCAGGCTCGAAGCATTCCGACTCAGCCCCAACCGATTCAAGAAGTGCGCAGAGATGATGGAGGTGGATGGCCATGGTGGAGTTATGCTTTGGTCGGGCTGATTGCCGTTGGGGCGGCTTCGGGCTCCAGCTCAAATCCTGATTCGGGCACAGGTACTAGCGGTGGGTCCGGTGGGTCTGACACAGGCTCAGCCACAATCACTTGGTGAAACATGAAAAATAGACTCTTATTAACGATCTCCATTGTGTGTTTCAGCTTCCTTCTTGCTTCTTGTAAGCCAGGGACGAAATCTGAACCTGGTGTTGAGACCGGCGAAATCATGGCGCAGGCCACGTGGCCTTCCGCCTCAAAAAACGAAGCAGGCACACCGGGCGAACCTCAGTTTTCTGTGCCTTCTGATGTGACCCATATGAATGCAGTGGTGAACACTCCAGATGGCAGCATGACCGAGGTGTCACAGACCTTTGATGTCAGTGCAGGGAGTGGAACAGTCACCGGGATTGAGGTTGGTACCAACCGGAGATTGAACTTATTTGCCTTAGACGCTAACGGTGCCGTGCTGTACCAGGGGGCTAGCAGTAGCCTGACCATCACGGCCGGAGCTGTTACAGACTCTGGGTCGATCACGATGGACGTGGTTGCTGGAACAGGTAGTGCTTTTGTAGCCGGAACAGGCACAACTACAACGACAGGCACCACTACCACAGGTACCGCGCCGACCGCAGCGATTGCAATACTCACCACCAACGCGACCTATCCAACAGCAAAAGTAGGCACCGTTTATAATACCCTCAGCACCAAAGTCTATATGACGATCAGTGGCACTGATGACAAAGGGATCACAGGGTATTGGGTGTCTGACTTGTCGAGCGCACCTCTCGCTTCAAACAGCAATTGGTCAACGGTCACCTCGACAAAAAGTTATAGCTTCACCGGGACTTATACCCTATCCACTGGAGTTGGTGCAAAAACGATCCACATGTGGACCAAAGATTCGGCAGGTAACGTTTCTAGCGTTGCTACAGCCAGTGTGTATCGTTTGGGGCAGACCTGGACTCAAGCGACCAGTGCCGCCGGCTGGAGTGCAAGGTACGGTCATGCGGTGGTGGCATTTAACAGCAAGCTTTGGGTGATTGGTGGCTTTGATGGCACCAGCTATTTAAACGATGTTTGGAGTAGTTCTAACGGTACCAGCTGGACAAGGGTGACCTCAGCAGCATCCTTTTCAGGCCGTAGGAACATGAAGGCTTTTGTGCTGAACAATAAAATGTGGATCGTCGGTGGGGAAAACGCCGCTTCCTACTTTGGCTCAACTTGGAGCAGCAGCGATGGGGTCACTTGGACTCTGGCTGCCAGCAACACCAATTTAGCCAGGATCAACTTTGGCGTGGCCAATAAAAGTGACACGATATACGTGGCTGGCGGTTGGGATAACGCTGCAATGAACTCAGTCTACAAATCCACCGATGGAACGACTTGGAGCCTTGTGACCAGTGCAGCTGCTTGGTCTGCCCGAAGTGGGCTTGGTATGGCTGCATTCAACAGTAAATTATACACCTTAGGGGGCAGCAACGGGGCAACCTATAGCGGCAGTTTATATTCGTCTTCCACCGGTTCTAGCTGGACCTTGGCGAAGTCTTCGATCAATAACAAAACCAGACGCTTTCCTGGCCTCGTGTCCTTCAAAGGCTTTTTGTGGGCCATGGGAGGGTTTGATGGCACCAGCTACTATAAAGACGTGAACGTCAGTATAGACGGGACAACCTGGGCCACTTCGACAGGTACCGCAACTTGGACTGCACGGGAGTCAGACAATGTGGTGGTGCTTGGAGATAAGCTGTTTATGGTCGGCGGCTGGGGTGGCTCTTATTTGAATGATGTCCATTATTTAAAATAGACCTTTTCCTTTAGCTGAAGAGTTCGTCTCAAGGGGGTTCGCTCCCTTGAGACCCTTTTGAACACTCGGTGAGCCTCAGGGATCGCCGCTGTGAATTCGCCGTTGCCCTGGTTTCTAGAGCTTACTTCTTGGCCTACAAAGCAGATTCGGCGAACCCCAGAACTCTGATTCCTCTGTGTCCCCTCAAAAGATCCCACCGACTATTTGAAATCCTTTTTGTTGATTTGGTATTTCGTCAATAGATTGTGCAGCATCCGTGGGGTGATTCCAGCGGCCTCTGCGCTGTGGTTGATTTTGCCTTGGTATCTCGTCAAAAGCTGGGTGAGGTATTGCCGGTCGACCATTTCTAAGGCGGCGGTTCTGGCTTGATTGAGTGACGAAGCCACATCAACCTTCAGGCCTTCAAAATCTTTACTCTTAAAAATATCCCCAGGCAGGCTGGCAGTGGTCAACCCGGTGCTATCCTCCAAGATATAAGCTCGTTCCACGATGTTTTCTAACTCCCGGATGTTTCCAGGGAAGCTGTAGTGACTCAGCGCAGCGTAGAAGTCATCGGTGACATGATCCACCTTTTTTTGGTATTTTGCCTTTAACTTGACTAGGTAGGCCTCGGTCAAGAGCGGTAAGTCTTCGATTCGTTCTCTCAAAGGGATCACCGTTAAAGGGAACACGTTCAGCCGGTAATACAAGTCCTCTCTGAAGTCTCCCGCAACGCTTCTCTCTTGTAGGTTGTCGTTGGTTGCGGCAATGATTCTGACGTCCGTCTCTATGTTGCTTTCCCCGCCAACTCTCTGCAATATATTGTCTTGAAGCACTTGCAGTAACTTGATTTGGGTTTCTAGGCTGATGGTCCCGATCTCATCTAAAAAGATCGTCCCACCTTTAGCGATCTCAAACCGGCCTTGCTTGCGACGAATCGCCCCGGTGAAAGCCCCTTTCTCATGCCCGAATAGCTCGGATTCCACCAAGTTTTGGGACAGGGCGCCAAGGTGAACATGGATGAAGGGATGCTCCCTACGGGATGAACGGTGGTGGATCAGCTTTGCCAAAACACCCTTACCCACCCCGGTTTCCCCTAGCAGTAAGACCGTACTGTTGGTGTCTGCCACATGAAAAGCTTGGTCGAAGAGTGCTTGCATGTTGGGGCTGCTGGTCTGTGTGATGCCCAGGGACCCAATGTTCCTGAAGTAATCCAACTCTGATTGGATCAACTGACTGGATTCGCTGCGCCGAACGGCATGTTCTAAAATCGTTCGGCTCAACGGCTCAATGACATATCGGTTAGCCCCAGCTTGAACAGATAAGATCATGTCCTGAACACTTTGAGATGTCCCCATCACAATGATGGGGGCGGTCAAAAAGAACTCCCTAAACTGCAGCAGCGTTTTAGTGAACCCCGCCAGCCGCCCCAAACCAGACTCTTGCTCAGCAAGAAGAAAATGGATGTCGATAAAGGTGAATTCGTGCCTGCGCATCGCAAACTGCTTTAAACACTCTTCCCAATCCATTGCATGATGGATTTCAGCCTTTTGTAAAAAGGTCTCTTGGATTGATTCAAGGGAATCTTTTTTTACGGTCAACACCAGGATGGGTTTCATCTAAAATACCTTTTAAAACAGTTATATAAATTGTTAACTTTTCCTTAGTGGAAACTATATCGGAATTTTGATTTCCGGTATATATTAATCGGAAGCTAAATTTCCTAAAATTTATAATTATCTGAAATAATTGGCGTATTAAAATGAACTTTGGCATCCATGGATAGAACGGCGGTGAAAAGCTTTATAAATCGGAAATTTAATTTCCGCTTCTATAGGTGGGAATCGATTGGATTCCAGTGAAATATCAAATTAAGCTAATTAAAACAATAAGATAAAATGAGTGGCACAGTACTTGAAATATTAAGAAATAACCGGGCAATTCAGACTGCCTGAAACAAAACCTCTCAGGAGAACAGCATGAAATTCGATCTAGCCAATTTAGCACAGCCTATCGTTGCCTTTGTCGCCATTGCGATGTTTAGCATTTAACCAACCAATCAACCACTTGGAGAACAACATGAAATTCGATCTAGCCAATTTAGCACAGCCCATCGTTGCCTTTGTCGCCATTGCGATGTTTAGCATTTAACCAACCAATCAACCACTTGGAGAACAACATGAAATTCGATCTAGCCAATTTAGCACAGCCCATTGTTGCCTTTGTCGCCATTGCGATGTTCAGCATTTAATCAATCAATCAACCACTTGGAGAACAGCATGAAATTCGATCTAGCCAACTTAGCACAGCCCATCGTTGCCTTTGTCGCCATTGCGATGTTTAGCATTTAATCAACCAACCAATCAACCACTTGGAGAGCAACATGAAATTCGATCTAGCCAATTTAGCACAGCCCATCGTTGCCTTTGTCGCCATTGCGATGTTTAGCATTTAGTCAACCAACCACTTGGAGAACAACATGAAATTCGATCTAGCCAATTTAGCACAGCCCATCGTTGCCTTTGTCGCCATTGCGATGTTTAGCATTTAATCAACCAACCACTTGGAGAACAATATGAAATTCGATCTAGCCAATTTAGCACAGCCCATCGTTGCCTTTGTCGCCATTGCGATGTTTAGCATTTAATCAATCAACGACTTGGAGAACAGCATGAAATTCGATCTAGCCAACTTAGCACAGCCCATCGTTGCCTTTGTCGCCATTGCGATGTTTAGCATTTAATCAACCAACCAATCAACCACTTGGAGAACAACATGAAATTCGATCTAGCCAATTTAGCACAGCCCATCGTTGCCTTTGTCGCCATTGCGATGTTCAGCATTTAATCAATCAATCAACCACTTGGAGAACAGCATGAAATTCGATCTAGCCAATTTAGCACAGCCCATCGTTGCCTTTGTCGCCATAGCGATGTTCAGCATTTAATCAATCAATCAACCACTTGGAGAACAGCATGAAATTCGATCTAGCCAATTTAGCACAGCCCATCGTTGCCTTTGTCGCCATTGTGAGCACCGCATTGTATACCCATTCCATCTGAGGGTGGTGAGGCGCATAGACAAACCCCCGACCGGTACAGGTTTGGGGGTTTGGACGATGTTTTTTTATTTTTTTCTCGAACTAATTTAAATATATTGTGTGACCGAGACAAATCTAGCCTCAAGAGAACCTATTTTTACAGGTCGAATTCATTGGCCAACCCTTCCTCGTTCTCTCTTACTCCTCCGCTTGACGCCCTTTTTGTATCTCTATCCAGTCTCAATCAACAAACACTGTAGATCCGAGTCTTTGCAAACCCTGTTGAACTCCCACCAGTGATCGTAAATCAGGTTTTTAGCTTTGTCCGTAAACTGGAGTTTGACCTGAAAATTCTGGAATGGGAATGAGTTAAAATTTTAAGAATCAATCTAGCACAAGGAATTTTTCTGTAGTAACATCAGCTTAAACAGTCCCCCTTAATCTATACAAGGAGTCCTTATGTTCTCGAAAATATGCCTGCCTGCTTTAGGTGTAGCGTTCTTGTTGATGTTTGTGAGTTCCGCACAAGCGGTCCAAACCCCTAAGAACGGTGGATATTACTTCAATGAAATGAAAGCCTCGATGCTTGAGGTTATCGAAGAAAACCAGGGGCTGATCAACAAAAAAGCCGATGGAAGCCTGAAAGAAAAAAAACTACTGCCCAAGCAGCTATATAAAAAAATCTATCGGACCTTTAAGTCCATTGCAGGGAAAGACTTCACGTTCAAAAAAATGAAGGCTGAGCGGAACCCGGAAAAAATCGCACATATTTTGGCGGCATTGTTACAAGGTGGTCGGGTGACGATTGCTAAGTCCCAGGGGCTTATCAATACCGAGGCAGACGGTTCCAAAAAGTTAAAGCGGTTTATTCCTGCTGTTTTTGGCAAATTAACTGCCGACCGATTTAAACAGAAAACCGGTGTTGCAGTGAAACAAACCACCCTTGGCAAAGGCAAGTACGGGGCAAGAAATAGTTTTAACAAGCCCGATAAATGGGAAGCTAAGTCCTTGAAAACCATCGCAGCAAAGGGTTGGAATCGCAACCAAGGTGTTGGCGAAGTCGTTGGGGGCAGCTATCGATACATAAAGCCGGTCTATATCAAGAAAGCCTGCCTAGGTTGTCATGGTGTCCCTATCGGGCAGCCTGGACCTTACGGTCACCCCAAGGAAGGCTATGAAGTTGGAGATGTCCGTGGCGGAATCAGCGTCAATTTAGGTTTATAAAAGGTAGGGTCTATGAAACTGCGCACGAAACTGATTGTTTTATTAACAGGCTTTGCTTTTATCCCAATTTCTATTTTTGGGGTCTATATTGCCTTCTCCGACCATGCCCGACAAATCTCTCAAGGGGATGTCGTTCTGATTGAAGAGGGGAAGGAAGTCGCAGCTCAAGTAGAGCAGTTTCTGACTCTATCCGTCCTGGACTTGGAATTCCTGTCCAGCTCCAGTGCGGGCAAACGTCTGTTGATGGCTTTTGAGGAAGAGGACTTAGACAATGTAGAGCTAGAGGGCAGCCTGCTGAAAGAAATGTTGGTCACCTTCTTTAAAAGCCGTGAATCTTTTAAAGAAGTTCTTTTGATCCAGCAGTCTGGTCAGCCGTTTTTGAAAATAAAACAAACGAAGGGAAAGGCCCAAGTAGAACAGCCGAATTTGGATTCGGTGCCACAACAAATCCAAAAAGCAATACCTCATCTGATTGAGGGAGCCCCTGGTGAGATGATGGGTTGGTGGGATATCGGCCAATCAGGGAACAGGTACTGGATTGCTACGCCCGTTGTTGCAGGAGAGACCAGGGCTTTGTTGCTCGCTCAAGTGGGGATGGGCTCTATTCTGGCTGCCTTGAAATCAAAGGAGCTGGTGTTGAGGTTTAATGGGGTGAAACAATGGGTCGATTTACGCCCAGAGGAAATCAAGGGTGAGCCTTTGCCTAGTCCCTCTAGCCTAGAAAATGAAAAAGTCTACGAAAGCAAACTTGCTCGGTATGGCACCATTGACTTTTCAAGCCCCATGCTCCCGAGCCTCAAAGCAGAGCTTTTGCATTTTCACTCCAAAGCCGAGCTTTTTAAGCCGATCATTGACAATTTGATCTCCATTTTTGCGTTTTGTGTGTTGGCCACTTTGTTGGCTTTAGTGGTTGGGTTTGTGGTGGGGAATCGGATCAATCGGAAGGTGTCACAGGTGATGGGCGACTTACTGAATGCATCTGACCAAGTGACAGGTGCCTCGAGCGAAATCTCGCATGTCGCAACGGAACTTTCCGATGGTGCGAGCACTCAGGCAGCGAGCCTTGAAGAAACCTCGGCGGTTATGGGAGGACTGGCAGGGCAGGCAAAAAATAACGCAAAGGCTTCTCAAAGGGCTAGCGAAGCGGTGTTTGGTATGGAGCAGTTGATCCAGGCGTCGATCGTCAATACAACGAAGATCTTGGAAGTTTCCAAGTCTGCGAACGAAACCTCTCGTGAAGGGGTGGATTCAATGCAAAAAATCCGAGAAGCGATTTTCGAAATCCAAGGGTCTAGCGATAAAATCAGCGACATCATCGAGGTGATTAATGAGATCACCCACCAAACCAAGATGCTTGCGACCAATGCCGCTATCGAGGCAGCTCGTGCAGGGGAGGAAGGGAAAGGGTTCGCCGTGGTTGCTGATGAGGTTTCTAAGTTAGCAGAAAACTCGAAAACCGCCGCCAAAGAGATTGCTGCACTCATCAAAGACAGTGTCAGTCGGTCAAAGAAGGGATCGGAATATGCCCAAGAAGGGGTGGTTGTCTTAGAAAAAGTCTACAACTCGTCGCAGGAAGTGGATCGTTTGGTCGGGCAAATTGCGGATAACTCACGCCTTGAGGGTACCGATATCAAACAACTTGGGGGGCTTGCCAAAGAAATCGAATCTGCCAGCCTGGATCAGGCAGACCGTGTGACCCAGGTGACAAATTCGGTGGGAGAAATCGATGTCATCACACAGTCAAATGCCTCGACAGCAGAAGCAGCGGCTAGTGCTTCAGAAGAGCTCAACGCCCAGGCGGAAATCTTGCGGCAAATGATCTATAATTTTGCAGACTATTTTGGCGTCAAAATGGAGGACCTTGTTGCCGGGCCTGAGGAACTTTCTTATCCACCGGCAGAGTAGCCGTTCTCGCCATCCATGGATTGAGCCTCATTGAGTCTTGAGGGCAGGGTTATTTGAGCAGGGATTTCTGCCCCTTAAAAAGCCCTCCTCTATAGGAAACATAACTTGTTGAGGTGCTACCGGTTATCGGTGGCACGGAGGTTCATATGCCTGAATACACTTATAAAATCTGCGATTACCAATGGCTTTGATAAAAAGCCATCAAAAGGTAGGTTGTCAAACTGCTGCTCCAGCTCGACTTGGCTGAACGAAGTTAACGCAAAGGTTGGCGGTAGAGGTTTACCGGTCTGCTGCATCTTTAACGTGCCGGTGATGCCGTTTTCCCCAGGTAACGTAATATCCATCAAGATTAAGTCGATTTCCTGTTCTTTAAAGATAGCCAGTGCTTGTTCTGTGTTTTCTGCTAACAGGACCTCAACTTCAAAATGCTTCAACTGTTCTGTTGTTGTCTGCTGGTGTAGCGGGTTATCTTCCACTAACAATACCTTTTTACCCACCATCCAGGCATGAAGCCCGAGGCTCTGCTCTATATGGGACGCAGTTGGGGGGGTACCCCTTGGTATGGTGAACTGGAATTCGGTTCCTTCGCCTTTAACGCTGAATACACTAATTTTTCCTCCGTTCAGTTCAATAAACTCTTTGCATAACAGCAGCCCCAAGCCTGTTCCCTTTTCGCCGGAAGTCCCTTTGAGTGATTTATTCCCTGCCTGAATATCAAAGAGGGTATTCACTTTTTCTGCATCCATTCCAAGACCTTGATCTTTAACATAAATAGCCAATTGCTTTTCCGTGGGTTTGATTGAAATATGGACGGTATCGCCAGCATTAGAAAACTTGATGGCGTTATGTACAAGGTTACGGATGACGGTCTCAACCATACTCTGGTCAGCATAACCAAAAAATGAAGGTTGATAGCTGAAGTCTAGAAAAATATTTTTTTCATTGGCGATGTTTGCAATCAGAGCGATGGCCGCCTCGGTTTCTTTTCCGAGATCAAAATGGCTTGGGTTTGCTTTTAACTCCCCTTTTTGGCTCCGAGCCCAGGTCAGTAAATTTTCCAACAGCTCATAGGTGCGGCTTGAGCTCTCACTCATCCGTTCTAAAATTTCTTGATCAATCGAATAGGTGTGCTCTGCAAAGTGTTGTAACAACATTGCGAGGCTCCCGACAGGCCCCTTGAGGTCGTGGGCTATGATGGTGAAAAATTGATCTTTCGTGTTATTGCTGTGTTGTAACTCTTGAGTCCTGATAGCGATCCGAGACTCTAAGGTGTGGTTTAGGTCTAAGAGCTCTTGGGTGCGAAGTTTGAGCCTGATTTTTAGGTCGCTGTATTCACGCAACATGATCAAGCCAAAACAAAAGGCCAAAAACATCGGCCCTATATATTCAGAACTGGCAGAAAAAGGCAAAACATCGTGGGCAACCAGGCCGTTATACAGCAAAATGAAATACATCACCCAAAACCCAGCAGACAAGATCTTTTGATTGCTGTGTCCTTTGCGAGCCTGCAAAAATAAAGTGATGGTTAAAATAGCCAAGGTGACCAACGCCAACCCATCAAAATAAATGTAGGTGCTGGATAGATTGATCAAACCTGTATAGGACGCTGCCATAGAAACCACGAGGAAAACCAAGTGGATTTGCCAGACCAGCTGGTTGATCTTCCAAAATCCTTTGCCAAACATGGTATGAACGAGAGCAGCCATGGTGACCGGCAAAAGGAAATAGTTTGCAGCCCCAAAATATTGCCAGCCTAAGGGGGCGAATAAAATCAACTGCTTGACATGAGAAGTGTCGATGGGCATCAGTCCTAGATTTACCCACAGCAACCCAATCAATAAAACAGGCCGGCTGAGCCGGAACACCGATAAGACCAATAGCAAAACACCAAAAAAGACAAAAAAGACCCCTACTGACACAGAGGGGAGATCATTTTGGATGATTTTTTTGAGGTGGTTGCCTTCGTTACCCAAAACCACTTTTCCCCAGAGCCCAATATCCGGGTAGTCAGAATAGATGCGGAAGTAGAGGGACCTTCCGGGGTATGACCGAGGTAAGGTGATGATATGCCAAGGCCATCCTTCGAATGTTCCGGTGCCGTCAGGTTTGAAGTGACCAAAATGATAAATTCGTTCCCCATCCATATAGACTTCAGCGATTAAATCGATGCTGAAAATATAAAGAGATTGCCCTAAATCAGGCTGGTCGGGCAGGCTCACCCGGTACCAAATGTTATTGCGCCCTTGGCGGTCCGGCGGGTTAGAAGGGAACCCTATGGCTTTCCATTGTTCCGGTTCTTTGTTGGTGGTCCAAGTGGGAACACCTTGTTCAAAAGGTGAGTCCCCCCAACGGTACTCCCATCCCTCTGACAAATCCATGGATCGAGTTTCAAACCCAACGGCTGGGAAAGAAAACAAAATAAAGATCAACAGGATCAACACTGATAAAGGGCAGAGTGCTTGTTTATTCATTTGTTTAGTTCGTTTGTTTGTTAACTCTAAAACCATAATTCCGCCTGAAACCCAAAGCTTGACCCATCGGTTGCTTCGGCAAATGCAGGACCACCTACTTGACCCATGTTGGTTTGGCTCCACTTAGCGGTGGTATAAAAAATACGTAACACAGGACGTTCCCAGAATCCGGGCTGCAGTTGCAGCTGTGGGGCAATGGTGAACTTTTGTAACCGACGTACAGGTGCTCCTTCGGCTTGGTCTTGGACACTGCTTTGGCTGATTTCCGTAGCTAGGTTCCAGTGGTGGTCAAGGTATAACTGGAACCTTCCACCTATAGCTTGCCAATCCAGACGTCCTGGTTGTTGCTGCCGTCGTTCTCGGATCCAGGCGGCTTGCATCGACCATTCTAAATCCTGGTCCCAGGTGAATTGCTCGACAATACGAAGGGTCTGGCTTTGTTGTAGGGTTTCAGCGGAACTGATATCAAAAGTTTCTTCCATGAACCTCAAGTCCTTCATGAGTCCAGAGCCTTTTTGAATCGACAGCTGGTTATAGCCCTTTTTGAATTCATGCACGCTGGTCAGCCCCAACGCTTGCCCTTGTACCGGAACTGACTCGGTCAAATTCTCAGTGGAGTCAGTAAGGTTACCCCCAGGTTGATGCGCCTGTGCAAGCCACAAGGCTAGGGTCCCAGCGAAGCCTGCATTGATGTCATAAAGTTGTACATCGTATAACGTCATCGCCAAAGGACCAATGTCGGTGTCTGTGCTGCCCCCTCCTTTGAGGTAGGCAACAGCGAGCTTGAAACCTCCAATCGGTATATCCTGCAACCCTGCACCTGGAGGGCCGAAATCTCGGTAGGCGAAGTCCATGATGTGGAGATCTTCAAGCCGGTAAAAACGTTTTCCAGCCCATATTTTGGTCGGCCCTGGGAAAAAATGCTCTCCTTCAACATAGGCTTGTCGGATAGCTATGGGTGATTCCTCCCAGTTTGCCTGCCCTGATTGGGAGTAGGCCATCATGAAATTGAAGTTAAACACCGCCGGGTCTTCTTTTTGGGGGCTTTTAAACGTAAAAGCCATGTTCAACTGGCCGTATTCGTCACACTCGTTGCCAAGCCGGAAATGTGCACCGGCCCCAGGGTTTGAAAAACAAGCCTGATCACCGCCTTTGCTGTTTGTGCCTAATCCACTTCGGAAATACCCGTCGAACTCAGCTTCGCTAGCCCATGAGGAGCTTGCGAGGCTGAACAGGAACAAGGTTGATAAGGCCAGTCGGGTGAGATGAGTCATAGGCGATGCGTTTTGCTATTTTATATATTAATGTCCAGCTGGATGGATCAGTACACAGGATATAAAAAATAATTCGGTGATAGGTGCAGCTGTCCAGTGATCATCACTACACCAGGGTTAAAAATCTACCCCGTCATTGAGCGCTGTGGCTGATTATAATTTATCGTAACCCAAAGTACAATACCCTAGGGAACACACAATAAGAATGATGCGGTTATCCTAGAAATTGTTGAAATGCTTTTAACGCTTCCGGGCTCTGGAGGCGTTGTTTGAAAACCAAAATTTCTCGCCCGATCGCTTCGCTCAGCTGAGGCTCTTGTGCTTGGGAAATTAACTTTTTGGCAAGCCAGACAGCCTCTGCTGGCTGGGCTGCTAGGGCGTTCACCCTGTCCTGGGTTTCCTTCTCCAAATTTTGAGGGTCAAAGACTTGGTTGACCAGCCCATAGCTTAGGGCCTCATCGGCACCAAAGGGGCGCCCTAACAATAAGAGCTCTTTGGCTTTTAAGGGGCCGACAAGCCTAGGTAACAAGTAGCTTAACCCAAACTCAGGAACCAACCCTAAGTTCACAAAAGGCATTTGAAACACAGCGGTCTTAGACGCATAAACTAGGTCTGCGTGCAGCAGCATCGAACAACCAATACCGACAACAGCCCCCTCTAACATCACAACCAAGGGCTTTTTGAGCTCCCTAAGGGCGGTCATGAACTGCAAGACCGGGGACTCTGGACCAGTGGGGGGGGATTTTAAAAAGTCTTTGATATCGTTTCCTGCGGTGAAGTCACCTCCAGCACCTTGGAGCCAGATCACCAACACATCAGGGTTGAGGTCAGCTTGGATCAATTGTTTTGTGAGCTCTCGGTAATGCTCGTTATCCAAGGCGTTTTTCTTTTCTGGTCGGTTGATGGATAAACGCAGCACCGGGGCTGTCAGCGAAACTTCAATCATTCGTTCTCCTTAAAAAAGGCCCCTGGTTCAATGGCCAATACATGATTTCTTGTTCGGTTGATGAAGTCTTTACACATTTTCGCAGGCATGGGCCTTGCGTAGAAAAAACCTTGGATGACATTGCAGCCCATCGTATCAAGCATCAAGGCTTGAGCCCACTTCTCGGCCCCTTCAGCAACGATTTTCAAATCCATATTTTGGGCTAAGTCGATCACTACCTGCGCAATCATCTTGTCTTCGAGGATATCTTTGATAAAGGCACGGTCGATCTTGAGGTCGGTCAAGGGGAACTTTTTTAAGATCCCTAGGTTCGAGTACCCGGTTCCAAAATCGTCCATTGAGATGCCTACGCCTAGGTGCCTCATTTCGGTCAGTTGCTTTGCAACATGAAATCGGTCGTCAGACATCATACTTTCCGTAATTTCAATCTTCAACCATTTAGGTTCTAAGTCAGATTCCTCCAAAGCAGATTGAACCAATGAAACCAATCGTTGGTCTTCAAATTGCCTGAGTGAACAATTCACCGATACCACCAAAGGGGGAATCCCCTCCTTGTGCCAACTAGCGATTTGCCTGCATGCTTCAAACAATACAAATTCGCCAATTTGATTGATCAGCCCCGTTTCTTCCGCTAAAGGAATGAATTCTACGGGAGACACCATCCCGGTATCTGGATCATTCCAACGAATCAAAGCCTCAACACCAACGACCTCTCCACTTCGGCTGTGTACTTGAGGTTGGTAGTGAACTTCGAATTCCTTTTGTTCAATCGCACGGTGCAGCTTGTAGTCTCGAGACAGCAAGTTGATCGCTTTTTGTTCTAACTCATTTGAGTAAAATACAAACTGACCTTTCCCTTTTTGCTTCGCTGAGTACATTGCTGTGTCGGCAAAACGAATCAGGTCGTCTGGCTTGGCCCCATCTTCAGGGAAAAAGGCAATGCCGATGCTGGTATTTAAAAAAATCGGATGGTCTGTGATGTCGTCAAAAGGTCGTTTGAAAGATTCCAAAAAGCTGTTCGCAACTGGGATTGCCTCCGTTGCATGGTCTATGTTCGAGAGTAACACAACAAACTCATCCCCTCCTAACCGGGCGACCAAATCGCTGTCACGAGTCTCAGCTTGCAGTCGCTGAGCGACACCACACAAGACTTTGTCACCCGCTTTGTGGCCAAACGAATCGTTGACCGCCTTGAACCCGTCAAGATCAAGAAACATCACCGCAAGACCACGTTGGTCACGTACAGCGAGCTTGATGCGGGTGCTAAGTTCGTTCAAGCACAACGCCCGGTTTGCCAGCCCTGTCAAAGGATCAAAATAGGCCATGTGTAACAATTTTTCCTCCGCATCTTTGGCGCGGCTGATATCTGTGAAAATAGCTAAGTATTTTAATTCGTTCTGATCTTGAGTTGCAGAACTGAATTTGGTGATTTTTAAAAACTTAGGGTAAACCTCGCCTGTTTTTTTCCGGTCCCAAATTTCGCCCTCCCAAAACCCAGTGGAGTGGATCTGAGTCCACATGTTTTCGTAGAAAGCTTCGTCATGCCTACCTGACGCATTGAGGTTGGGGTTTTTACCCAAAATTTCTTCTTTGCTGTAACCTGTGATTTCCGAAAACGCAGGGTTCACTTCAATGATTTTATTTTCAGCGTCAGTCACCACGATCGCTTCTCGTGCGAAATTAAACACTTCGCCCATCAGGGCAAGTTGCTGGGACTTTAGCTGTAACCGACGAATCAAGGGGTTCACTAGCCGCAAAAACAGCACACTAAAAAGGGTCACCAAAAGGCTCGTCAGCCCCATCAGCTGCAAGGCTGTCTTGATAAACGGGGTTTGGATGGCGGTTTTGTCGATTTTCACAACCAACCCAAGCCCATGGATTTGAATCGACTCATAGGCAGCAAGAACTTGATTACCCTTGTAATCTAGCCCTTCAGTGAACCCCGATCCCCCTTGCAAAGCAAGGCGCATTGGGCTAGCACGGACTGAATCCATTGGAACGGCTTTTTGGGGTCCCGTGGTCTGCCTGCCTTGATAAGACAAAAACTCGATTTGGGCCCCCACTTTTCGAGCTAAAACAATCTCAATTGTTTTTTGTCTTGGGGTATATCGTTGATAGGCTGCTCTCACTTGACTCAAGGTCGCCTCTAGCGCCTTTTCTGAGGACCCCTTTCCGGTGTGTTCAATGTCAAACTGGCTGACTTCTTCGATCATCCTGGCTTGGCTCACAGCCAAACTACGTAGTTGATCCTGGGTGTCTTGCATCGCTTGGCTGTAGTGGGCTTGCAAGGCGTAGCCAGCGACAATGAAGGCTGTTAAGCTCATCAAGCCAATTAAACTAAATGTACGTGTTTTTTCAGGTGACAAAGTCAGATCCCAAAGGGCGTTGGTGTTCTTGTTCGTTAGCTTGCATCCTTCTTTTCATACCATCGGTTTCGGTACCTGTACAGGAATTTACCTCGTTATTGGCGGCCTATGTCGAACTGATCTAAAATTCTTTTGCAGACGCACCTAAGTGCTTAGCATCAATCTTGTTGATTATTGGGAAAGTGGTGGACCGGCCATTGGCCGGGTCCCGCCGCCCCTAGAAAAGGGGGGTAGGTCGTCGTGAATCAGAGTCGAACTGATCTAAAATTCTTTTGCAGACGCACCTAAGTGCTTAGCATCAATCTTGCAAATTTTTTGGGCTTATTCTTATTTGGGAGAGTGGTGGACCGGCCATTGGCCGGGTCCCGCCGCCCCTAGAAAAGGGGGGGTAGGTCGTCGTGAATCAGAGTCGAACTGATCTAAAATTCTTTTGCAGACGTACCTAAGTGCTTAGCATCAATCTTGCAAATTTTTTGGGCTTATTCTTATTTGGGAGAGTGGTGGACCGGCCATTGGCCGGGTCCCGCCGCCCCTAGAAAAGGGGGGGTATGGAGGCGTGAATCAGAGTCGAACTGATCTGGCCAACCGTAGTTTTTGCGGACAACAGTGCCTTGATTTCCTTGAAAACCATCTTGTGTACCTTCTCCTTCCTGTGACTTTTCGTCATTTATCTATCTGTTTTTAAAGTCCATTATACATTAGTCACAGCTAAAGTCAAGAATTTCGTTTCTGTGATTTATCCGACAACAAGCCTCAAAGCGGGTTCGACGAGTTTCGTCGAACCCGTATCTGTATAAAATTACTTGTCTTTTACGAAATAAAAGCGCCTACAATGGTTGTCTTTTTTCTCTGGTGTGGTGCCAGGAAAAAGTCAAACGCCATATGAAGGAGACAAGATGGCTACTTTAATTTCTTGGACGCAGATCACGTGGAACCTTATTACCGGTTGCACTCAGTACAGCTTAGGTTGTTTCAATTGCTACGCAAAACCGCTAACCCCCAGGCTTAGCGCAATGGGGCAAAAGAAATACAGTAAAGGGTTTAACAACATTGTTTGTCACCTTGATGAGCTTACCAGACCTTATACATGGGCTAAGTCTAAGCTGATCTTCATCAACAGTATGAGCGATACATTCCACAAGGAGGTACCTACAGAGTTCATTGCTGATATTTTCAAGGTAGTTCGGGATTGCCCCCAACACACCTTTCAGATCCTGACTAAACGTGCTGATCGGATGGTCAACGTATGCGCAGAGTTGGGCGTACCTGAAAATGCCTGGGTTGGAGTGACAATAGAGCAGGAGAAATACCTTCCTCGACTCGAACTGCTTAAGCAAGTCGACGCAACAGTTAGGTTCGTTTCCTTTGAACCCCTGCTCGGACCGATCCCTCAAATCGATCTATCGGGAATCCAATGGGTCATCGTTGGTGGTGAGTCAGGCCCTAACTTCAGACAGATGAACCTCGATTGGGCACGAGATCTTCGAGACCAGTGCCTTGAACAAGGGGTGCCTTTTTTCTTCAAACAGGTAGGTGCCAAGAGAGGTAAGGGCAGTAAGGAACTGGATGGCCAAATATGGCATGAGTTTCCTTCTCGGGCCTCTGAACGACCAAATTTGGAGGAGGCTCTCTACGCTGACTGATTATCTACTACAGGTAACAGTCAAATCAACGAGAAGCTCCTCTCTTGAACCAAAACCAAGTTAGAGCGCTATCTCCACCACTTGAACTACCAAGTTTCATTTTTGAATCAAGAATCACCCACTAATTAGGTTATCACTATGACTTACATCAGCATTACAACGAGGGAAGGCAATAGGACTCCAATCCCTTACATTAGATATAGTACGGGGAAGCAAGATGAGGAACGTCAACTAAGAATACTAAAGGAGCGATATCCAACCATAGATACCGAACCGAGTGGTGATCCACTTGCTGGGGATACGGACCCCTATGAACGGTTTCAGGACATCCCCGACAATGCCGTGATTCTAGTTGAACATCCCGATAGGATACTCAAAACCAACAAGATGGGATTAGTCAACAACCTTATTGCTTGCCTCGAAGAGAGCAATATCAAGGTGCACTTCACCCGCAAGCAGCTTCAGTACTGGGAAGCGCTCATTCAGTCATGCGACGTTGGGCAGTTTGTTTCACTAGTTCAGCAACGCAGTATTGAAACAGCTAATCCCTCCGCAGAAACCGCCACCTTTACGGACCAGCAAACCGATATGGTGGAGGAAGTATTCAAACAATATCGGAATGCACGATATCATTTTAAAAGCATGGATCAGGAGTTCTGGGCTTTCACCTCATATATGGGCTTTGCCATTAATCAGGTTCTTAAAAGCCGATTTCCTCAACAACCTTCAGCTAAGAAGTCGATGGGAACGCAAGCCAGCCAGGTCCTATGTTTCAAGGCTCTAGCTGGACTCTATGAGGAGGGCCTAACTAAACCAAAAGAGTTATCACAGCGATTGGCTTCGCAATATCAGGTTTTGCAGAAGGGTGACAGACCAATCAACCCAAGTCAGATCAACCGTTACCTTAAGAGAGAGGACTTCAGGGAGTTTTTGGAGACAAAAAGACAACTGGAATCAAACATAAAATGGTTGGATCAAGTTGGTATCAACGCACCGAAGCCAAAGGAGGAGACCAGTTCCTTTGAAATTCAAAGAGCCATGGATAAATTAGGAATTAGTAAGCTGTATCCCGATCAGGTCGAGGCTCTAGATGCACTGGAAGAGGGACGCAGTCTTTGCTACCAAACCAGAACAGGGGGTGGTAAAAGCCTTGTCCCCAGAATCTATGCTAAAGCCTACCTCGAAGAGTTAGTAGTTGTGGTCTTGCCAACCAACGCCCTAATCGGGAACCTTGCCGATAAATGGATTGAAGCTTTGGGCAAGGGCCAAGTATTGATCATTGATCAAAGCGCTCCTGGAGCTATTTTTCAACTCCCGCAGAAAGTACGAAGGCCAAATCCTGGCGTCGTCCTAATCACTCCCTATAAACTCATGGAACCTCAAGTACAAAGAGCTTTAAAGGGCCGGGTGGGGTTAATGGTTTTTGATGAAGCCCACAATATCGCCTACGCTGGCAAGGTCTACCGAGATGAATACCGAGCAAAAAATATTAGATCAATGATTCGAGAAATTGGGCCGGAGAAACTTCTTTTCACCTCAGCTACTCTTGATAAGGCTGCCCTCAAAGAAATTAAGAAGATAGGGGCCTATGAGATGGTTTCCGGCCCCCTCAAGCGACCTAATCTCGAACTGAAAACCCATTACTGCGGTACTGGTGGGCTAAAAAGGATTCTCCTGTACTGCTATTTAATGGCCGTTCATGAACGCCAAAGGGGTAAATGTATTGTCTACTTTAACAACATCAAAGACCTGCTCAAAGCTAAAAAGGAAATGGAAGCATTGGGTTTAAAGATTCACCAATACTACTCAGGGGCCGATGAAACCAAGATGTCCCTGAGGGATCGTAAGAGGGCTCTAAAGGCATTTGGCTCTGATCCCACGGGGATAATGTTTGCAACTTCGGCCTTTGGCGAAGGAATGGACTTCCCCGATGTTGAATTGGTGATTGCCTATGCTCAAGCAGGTAGCACCGCCGAACTTTATCAATGGATTGGTCGGGGTGGTCGAGATGGCCGCTCTGCTCTAGGTGTTCAACTATTGGATAAACATGGTGATTTTTTAAGGCGTATGTTGATTGATTCCAGCAAAGACAGACCGGAAGCTTGGGAGTTTCAAAACAAAGCCTACCAGAAGTATCTACAACTCCTCAAGGCGGTTGGGGAACCGTCGATGAATGATCTAATCCGCCAGATACAGGGGCGAAAACGGATCAGGATTTTACGCAAACAGGCTTCCTAACTCTGATTAATCTACGGTATGGGGGCCTTCGAGGCCCTCTTCTTTTGCCAAAATTTCTACGGTTCATGTGACACTGGTGAGGAAATCAAGACAGGGAAATGCGGATATTTACGTCTAAGACATCTTCATTTTGACCTCAATTGGACCAAATCACGGCTTTCAGAAGCCTTTTATAAATCAAGACCTTATCGCTTACCTTAAGGTTTGAAATATTCCTATCACACTGGGATCATGGAAGTTTTATGTTGACCTTTTGTTTTATTCATATATACTTAATCTCTATACTAACCTGAAACATAGGAGAACAGGATGAAAGTTGTAAGAATTGAAAGCCAATACCAAGACGAGTTGGGTACGGCGACGAACATGGGCCTACGCCTTCTAATGGCCATTGACGACAAAGGAGCAGCTCAGGCTAAGAAAGGAGGTTGGGGCTTACTTAAAGATATTACAGATGAGACCAATTTAGTTTATGAATTCCCCTTCGAGATTCTAAGCAAGGGAGCCAAGTTGATCCTGGACTATGGTGAGTCCTGTGCCCTCGATGAAAAAGAAGTTCCTGGTGAAACTCTAACGTCACCAAAGGGGGAACGTTACGCCTTTCTGATTTTGCCCAGCAAGATTGAGGTGGGGGCAATCATGAAGACCCAGTACGACGGAGAGAGCTTTAACTATAAGATCAGTAGCATTACTGATTTTTAGGCCATTTCCAGCCTTGTAACCGTCAAACTTTCATGACGCCTACTCTCACTGCCTGAACAGGCAAACCTTAAACCTCCAGCCATTTTAACTTGAGTTTCTAAAAGTGCGTACTGTACGCATTTTCTCTTGGGACAACTGCGTTTGATGGCTGGATTTCAGCAAACCTTTATTCAATGAGCATCAATGGAGTTAATCACTGAAGAGTTGAAAAAAATCATGAAGGATTACGCACTCTACTCTCAGGAGAACGAAAAAGATCCAATGGTACTGGCCAAGTTTTTTAATCCATCGGGGGCTGGTACTTGGTACCTCACTGAGTACGATCCTCTACAGCACTTAGGTTTTGGCTACGTAACGGGCCTGGGTGGGGATGAGCTAGGGTACATCAGTTTAGAGGAGATGGCAGAAATCAGACTGCCCGGTGGTTTGACCATTGAACGTGACCTCTACTGGACAACCTGCAGGCTTTCAGAAATCCAAAGCGGAGCCAAGTCATGAATGCTATTAACAAAGACCAACTCCAAACCGACGCTACTAAACTGATCGTTGAACAACTCAAGGAGTTTGAATCAACCGGACTGACACCTAGATGGCTTCAGCCTTGGTCAAACGAAGGAAAGCTTTCTTGGCCTAGTAACCTTGATGGAACAACCTATTCAGGAATTAACGTGCTCGTTCTGTTGGCGCTTCAAGAGAAGTTCGGTTTCCCTAATTCAACTTGGGGAACCTATAACGCATATAACGCTAAAAACGCACAGGTTCAAAAGGGTGAGCGATCAGCTAAGATTTTCTTTTATAAGTCACTGATGATCACTGAGAAAGATGATCAAGGCCAAGTCAAACTAGGTGAAGATGGACAGGCGGAGGAAGTCAAGATTCCACTACTCAAAAGTTTCAGCGTCTTCAACGTGACCCAAACTGATTTAAAACAAGAACCTGTTGAGCCTCCAAGCAAAGACTTCCAATGCTTGGCCAATGCCTTACAAGTCGTCGATGTTAGGCATGGAAGCGATAAGGCTTACTATGATCGCAAAGGTGACTTTATCAGGATGCCTAACCCCAATCAGTTTATTGATGAAGCCTGTTACTGGGCCGCACTGGCCCACGAGGTGATTCATTGGACTGGTGCCGCAGAACGTTTGAACCGCAAGAAAGGTTTGATCTTTGGGAACGAAGATTACGCCAAGGAAGAGTTGGTGGCTGAGCTAGGGGCGGTGATGCTACTGGCTCAGTTCGGGATCAAACCGGATTTCCAAAGCGCTGTTTACATTGCCTCTTGGATAAGGTCTTTGGAGGAGGATCATAAGCTTATTTTTAAGATCGCCGCTCAAGCCCAGGCCGCTGTGAATTTTCTTGTGAAAGAAGAGGAGCTCTAACCATGACCCCAGAGTTAAACGCCAAGGTGGAAGAACTACGGCAGAAGCTGAAAGCCCAGCCTTTAGTAAAAAACTATTTGGCAGTCGAGGTATTGGGGATGGTTGAGCTGATCTTGTCCAAGCGTGAGGAAGAAGAGAAGGAACTGGCCGAAGGGGTTCAGGCTTTGATTGACTCTATCGAGCCTTGACTATTCGTCTTCAACTTCCGCCAATTTCAAAAGCTTTTGGATCGTCTTGCCCTTTTTGTTCTTCATCAAGACCACCAAAGCATCAAAGGACAATTCCCAATCGTCATTTTCCTCTTCTGCAAACAGAAAGAAGTCTTTGATCGAAACACTGAGGGGATCAGATAAACTGTTCAGCGTCTTGACTGAGGGTGAGTTGACCCCACGCTCTAAACGGCTAATATATTCAGTGGTAACACCTGATTTTGCTGCGAGTGTTTCTTGGGATAAACCGGATACTTTTCTATACTCGGCAATTTTTCGACCGATCTTTTTGTTGATGTCTTCAATCACGCCAACTCCTTTGTTGTGGGACTGAATGATACCTCATCCCAAACCAAAGAAACAGAACCTCATTCTCTTTACAATCCAATATTTTCGTATTAATAATACCTTATTAGATTGATAAATCACATTGCAACTACTATTTCCTTGTAGATTAGATCGCTCAATCATAGTGAAACTTTCGAGGATTATGCTTCAGGAGAGTCATTTCCAAATTTCAACCAATCAGTCATCAACCCCAACAGGAACAATTATGAAGAACTCTACATTTATCCTAGTGCTGTGCGCTTTGTTCGCATTCATTTCCCTACCTGCGTCGGCATCCCCATACCAAGCCATGGCCGACCAGTTGGGTGCACAGATCAAACAGTTAGAACCGATGGTCAAACAGCTGAAAGACGCTGGTGCAGGAGATAAAGCCAAGGGATTGCAAGCCCAAATCAAGGCATTAAAGAAACAGCGGAAGGGTCTTTTGGCTAAGGTAGAACCGGTTCCCAAAGGTGATATCGCTAAGCTCCTCAAAACCGGCAATTGTGCTGGTTGTAACCTTGCGGGTCTAAATATGACGGAAGCACTTGCGCCGTTAGGTTGGGGAAAGCAAAAGAAGTTTTTGGTCAAAGCAGACCTGTCAAATGCCAACCTGAAGGGGGCTGGCTTTGAAAACCTCGACCTCAGTGGTGCAAACCTATCTGGAGTAAATATGCGAGGGGCCTCGTTTGAATCTGTGGATTTTAAACGTACTAACCTCCAAGGGGCAGATTTCAGTAAAGCGCAGTTTGACGGTGGGAACTTCATCGAAGCAAATCTGACAGATGCAAAGTTTGATGGTGCCAAACTGGAAGGAAACGTCTATTTCGCTCGTGGCAATGCAAAGGGAATTTCTTTTTCGAATGCCAACATCCAAGCCCGTTTCACGAACATCGATCTCCAAAAGGCCAGCTTCAAAGGCGCTACTTTGAGCAATTGTGAATTCGAGGCCGCTCTTTTGGATTCATCTGACTTTAGCAAATCCAAACTGACAAAGAGCCGGTTCAAAAGTGGTATGCTGGATCACGGCAAACGCCAAAAAAACACCCGTTTGTTTGGTGCCAACTTTAAAGGCGCTGACTTCGACAAAATCAGTTGGGATGGAGCTGACTTAAGCCAAGCTACTTGGTTTGATGGGCATGTTTGCGGCACGGCATCAATCGATTTTTGCGAAGGGGCAGAAATGGAACTAGACGAGAGGGGGTTAGTAAAAAACAGGGGTAAATACGTCAATCATTAACATTTAAGAGCATTTTAAAACACCCTTGCGACACTGAGATGGAATACCATAGTGAATGAAGTTGAATACCCAACGCTATGGTTCCATCCTGGCTTACTCAATCCGATTTTAGGATTTTATCTGACGGAAGAGCTTCTCTGAAACAACGAATTTATCAAACTATGAACAAGAAAGCTGCAATACTTTGTTTTCTCATCTTACTAGGTTCCAGCCTGCATCCTATCTTCGCTCAAAAAACAGACGTGCAGAGGGCGAAGTCGTTCATCGACTTTCTTTTTGATGTAAAAGCGATGACCGGAGTCAACTTAAAAACGGATAAGCTAGTTTTGTTTGAAGACAAAAAGCAAGGCGTAATGGTCAGTAATATGGGGGTCAGTCCTTTGATAGGGGCCACAACTGAGTTTAGGCCATTCGTTGAGGAAGGTTTTTTGGGGTACTTAATCAAATACAGAGTGGACCCGTTTTTTGTGGACCGTCAGGAAGTAAGCCGAATGCCCCCTGATGACGGTCAGTTAAAACCAGTTTATCGTAGTGGTCAGGTAATCAACCTTTTTAAAGGGAACCAAGGGCATGACCTGGGAACCGAAATATCCGGCGTCATTGGCGAAATCACCCCTCATATTCTCTACAACATTCCAAAACCCAACCAATACATTTCTTCAAATAAGTTGATTAAGTCAGCGTTTGTCGGCCTAGGGTTGGGTATTGGCTATTGGAAATTGAAAGGGAGTATGTACCTTACCGATGGTGAGGTAAGTGAAGCATGCAAGACATTATCTCTAAAGGCTGATGAGAGCACCCTAGTAAGCAACATCCAAAGGTACTGCCCTAGAAAGGATATTAAAATCAACAGTTATTCCATTTCAAAAAGTGCCGTTTTAGGAATCGTTTATGATGACAACAGTACGTTCAACCTGATTGCTTCAGGTCCTTTCACTCCAGATGGGAAGCTCTCGGCAATGACGATACTTTTAGAATACAACTACATCTTCAGCGGAGTAAAGTAGTACCGTTTAAGTCAGAAGGAAGGGTAATTCAACTTTCATTTAACCGCTTCAATAAAGAATCTATGAAAATCTCCAATCAATATTCCAGTCGAAACAATTGCAGTCGCCAGAGAAGATTGGCCCTTTTGATTGGAGCCCTAGTATTGCTTTCAGGATGTCAGTCTGAAAGCAGACATGATCAGCGACTACCAAGTGTCTGATTCCAAAGCTATCATCGCCAAAAATGGGATGGCACCCGGTGCCGCCTTACTTTTGACGAATATAAACCTGGACAGTGAAAATCATTCACATCCAAAACTATAAAATCAGGAATAAAATGAAAAAAAGTATGATCAAGTATATTTTAAGTGGCCTTTTGTTTATTGCAGTGATGATCAGGGTGTTTGGTGGGGGTGATAATCAGCCAGAACAGACAAGTCTCAAGGTGAAATCTGATACCAGCGCTGGGTTAGTCCCGCAGGTGATTCGTGGAACTTGGCAGAAAAACGATGAGACCCGAGAGTTTAAAGCCAACACAATGATACTCAAAGTTCCTTTCATAAAAAAGGGAATGGTTTCATTCGTTAAAGAAGTAAAACCCAATGGTGATAATCAATTCATCTTGACCATGCAGGAGTATGAAAATGTTCCTGCGTCAAGATCAAGGGTTATGGTGACAGCCAATCAAGATTCGATAATTTGGGCTCCCATGGAAAAAGGCGTTAGGCTCAGCACTTGGCAGCGACTCAACTAACATCAAAAGGATGATGTGATTCGAAAACTACTTGGAGGCTTGTTCATCAGTGCTGCCTCCTTTCTTGCAGTGGCCACCTTTATGGCATTCTTCGCCAATAATCCTTCAGGCTTCGGGCTGATCAATGCTCTGTTTTTGGGGTTCCTGATCGGTCTGAGCAGATACACAACGATATCAAAAATTGGATTTGCGGTGAACCAACACAGGGCAGGCATGTAATTTGGATATTGGAGGTAATGGTGGGTGATAGAAAGTGGAAAGAGTACGCCATTGAAACGGAGTACCAAGGTATTACCTTAAAAGGGCGTGTGTCCTATTGGTCAAAAGACTATAAGGTTTACTTAGATGAACCAGTGGCGGGAGTCGGTGAGGGCCGACATCTAATGCTTGCTATTCCAGTGATATATTCGGCACCCCAAGAGGCACCACGGGCAAATATAAAATCCATTAATCTCACTAAACAAGCATGTGAAGGTCTAATTGCTCTATACGAAAAATATAAGGAGATCCCGATGGAGGATTACGAGGCGGCAGTGACGGCTCCACACACCAGCGTAATCGAAGAGATCATGCAACCTCTAAAAGAATTTTCTTACTCTGAAAAGAAACGGGCTTTAAAGCATCGTCTAAAAGACGGGGGAATCTCCAATCATACTCACCAAGATGAGATTAGCAAACTGATGAAACAGCGGGATGAAATTTGTTCGCAAATCCGAGAAGGAATTGAAAACCTGATTAAATTAACAACAATCAATTTTGATGATCGAAACTTTGAAGTATTGTTTAAACAGTTAGAAATCAACTAACGATAGCTACTCGTAGATTTGGAAGTAACAACAATTAGGATGGAAAAACATGCGTCAAAAAAATGTTATTAGTGATAAATTTTTAAAAGTACCCATTGATAGAGATACTCGCATCATCGATCAAACCGAAGCGACACTATGAACTTCCCCTGAGTTGGCGGACACCTTGATTTTATATAAACTGCCAAGCAGGAGGTGACCATGAACACGATAAAACTGAGAAGGAGCTATACCAAAGAATTCAAGCTAGGAGCTGTCAGTTTGGCGGAAGAATCAAGCTTGGCAAATGCTCAAGTGGCCAGAAACTTGGGAATTGCTGAGGCTTCATTGTATCAATGGTGAAGTCAGTACAGCAAAAAGAAGGATCGAGCGAGGAAGGTTTTACTCAAGGTATGTAGGCTTGAAGAAAATTTTAATGATTTGAAGGGTTACTATAAGGAAGGCTTGTCGCCCATAATAACAGTCGGAGTAATTTATAGTAATAACTTTAGTGACGTTGACTATAGCTGCTTTAATGATGATGGTGAACTAATAATGTGAGGTAAGGAAGAAACCCTTGATGATCTAAGGCGCAAGGACCAGTTGAAAAACTTTGAAATGAACAATTTTCCTCTGAGGTGAAAGCAATGACATTTATAGAATGGCGAGAGATGGTTGTTGATGGCCTCAAGGAGGAGAGCTTTTCTACTGACATGATCGAAGAAATTGAGGATTCCATCAAATCATATTTTGAAGAAGGCTTATCCTCAAATCTTGCGGTAGGGGTAATTTACTCCGATGTCTGTGATCCAGATGAGGACGAAGACGACGATGATTTTTTAGAAGTAGCTGAAGAAGACTCCCTTGAAGGCCTTGCCCAACCACAAGATGACGAGGAAACCATAGAGGAAATGAAGCCCGAAGAAAGCAAACAGTACCTACCCAAGAAAAAGCACAAGGGTAATAGAACACTTTTAAGTCTGGATGAACAAATCAAGCAAGCTGAGGAACGGGATAAGAAGATTAATTAACAAGTTCAAACTAAGACCTGAAAAACAAAACTCGCCAATTGGCGAAATCCTGCCTCAAGACGGCCTGAGTTCTTCAGGCCGTACCTTTCTTGCCTTGAACTCTCAAAGGCGATTCTCCCACCATTTTAAGTGCTCTGTGTTGGCTTTAAAGCCTCTTGCACAGTCTACCTCGAGCCTACCTATACATGCACAGAGCCAATCCTTGCCTGGGGAATGTCAACGAAGTAAACAGGGCACTATTATCCCTGCCGTTTTTGCGGCAAAGAGAGTTAGGCCATCTAGGAAGAGGCTCAATTGGAACAATTTCAACGTAAATCTCGACTTGGGCTTCTATGTGTAAGAAGAGGTACGAATGGAGTTGTGTTCGGGCATACTAGTGATCCAGTTCAGGATTAGTCCCAATGTGTAGAGTGCGGTATATTTTGACGACTTGAATTTCCGCACCGAAGAGGAATTACAGGTTGATCTTCAAAGATGGCCGCTCAGGCAAAGATGGCTTTAATTTTCTTAAACGGCCCAGCACAAACCCCTGTAAAGTCTTTTGATAGCTGGAATATCCGTGCCTATTTGGCTTACAAAAGGGTATCAATTTCTAGGTGTTCTTTTGCTTTAATTCAAGCTGACCAATGATATTAAATCAATTTTATAAAACGATAGATTTTACGCTGAACTCATGATGATCACATTGACATCACCAAAATCCAAACCAAAGTTTTTAAGTAGGATTAAGGTGGCCCATGCTCAAGCTTGAAGAACTAAAAAAGGATGCTCAGGTATTAGGTCTTGCTCACGAGCAGATTGCAAAGATCGTTTCAGCTGAAGCAATAGGTCCTAACTCTGTTACTGTGATCTACCGTACCACCGATGGAAAATTGGGTGAGCGGCAACTGTTCCGATCCGATGAAACTAACCTAGAATTGGCCGCAAAAGGCCGAGCTTGGGCTTTTGATGCCCCTGCAACTGAATTTAAACTTGGACTGGAAGCGTTTCGTATTAGCTTAGCCCATCTCTTTGATCCCATGGCTGCCGTCCATTCGTCGAACGTCGAGCCACTCCCTCATCAGATTTCCGCCGTTTATGAGTCAATGCTACCCAGGCAACCGTTACGGTACTTGCTAGCGGATGACCCAGGTTCGGGTAAGACCATCATGGCGGGGCTATACATACGGGAATTGATGATCAGGGCTGATGCCCGACGTATCCTGATTATTGCCCCCGACAGCCTAGTCGAACAATGGCAGGACGAACTTAACGAGAAATTTGGGACGGCGTTCACCATTTTTACTCGGGAAATGGACAATGTAAGCAAATCTGGAAATCCATTCGAAGAGAATGACCGGCTCATAGCCCGCATCGACCAACTTTCCCGTAACGATGACCTCCTCGAAAAACTTCGGCACTCCCATTGGGATTTGGTTGTTGTCGATGAAGCTCATAAGATGTCTGCAAATTACTACGGTCAAAAGGTCAACGAAACAAAACGATTTAAACTAGGCAAGTTGATCGGAGGGCAGACCCGCCACTTTCTTCTGATGACTGCTACCCCCCATAATGGCAAGGACGCAGATTTCCAACTCTTCCTTTCTTTACTGGATGGAGACCGTTTTTATGGTAAATTCAGGGAGGGCACCCATCAGGTTGACACATCTGACATGATGAGGCGGATGGTCAAGGAAGATATGCGTCGTTTTGATGGAAGTAAACTCTTTCCAGAACGGATCGCATACACAGCAAATTATACCCTTTCAGGAGCCGAAGCAGCCCTATATGCAGACGTGACTGATTACGTCAGGGAACAATTCAACCTTGCAGATCAATTGGATGATAAGCGCAAGGGGACTGTAGGCTTTGCATTGACTTTATTACAACGACGACTTGCTTCCAGCCCTGCTGCCATCTATCAATCTTTGAAGCGTCGAAAACAGCGCCTTGAAAACCGTCTAGAAGAAGAGAAACTTATCCAACGAGGACATGGGATAAAACCAAGCAAGAAGGAGGAGTGGGTACTTTCTTATGACGAAATCGACGGGGCTGAAGATGATCTCAGCGGAGAAGAGTACGAGGAGTTGACTGAAACCGTCGTGGATCAAGCAACTGCATCCAAAAGCATCTTCGAGTTTGAAAAGGAGATCATCATCCTAACCGGCTTGGTGGATCAAGCTAAATCCCTCGCCATGTCTGGTGAAGATAAGAAGTGGGAAGAGTTGTCGATGCTTCTTCAGGATCAGCCAGAAATGAGAAACGAAAGTGGTCGAAGGCGAAAGTTAATCATTTTCACAGAGCACAAAGACACCCTCTATTACCTTCAAGATCGAATCATTGTCCTGCTTGGCGATGGCAATGCAGTGGGTGTGATTCACGGTGGAGTGAACCGGGATGACCGAAGAAAGGTTCAAGATCGATTTCGCCAGGACAAAGAGTTGATCGTGCTTTTAGCGACTGATGCTGCCGGGGAAGGGGTGAACCTGCAGAATGCAAACTTGATGATCAACTATGACCTCCCTTGGAATCCGAACCGTCTTGAGCAGCGTTTTGGTCGGATTCACCGAATCGGCCAAACTGAGGTCTGCCATCTGTGGAACCTCGTGGCCAAAGAAACCAGAGAGGGTGAGGTTTTTAAACGGCTTTTCGATAAATTGAATATTGAACGTGAAGCGCTCCAGGGTCGAGTTTTTGACATCTTGGGTGAAGCCTTTGAAGGGGTTTCCTTGAAAAGGCTCCTGATCGATGCGATCCGATACGGTGAGCAACCGGGCAAGCGAGAAGAAATCACAAAGGCGATTGATGGAATAATCAACACGGACCACTTCAAGGAACTGATTCAGCGAAATGCCCTTTGCGAAGAACAGATGAGCATGGAACAGCTTTATCCGATCAAAGAAGAAATGGAAAAGGCTCAAGCACGTAAGCTCCAGCCCTATTTTATTCAGGCATTTTTCACCGAAGCCTTTGCGACCCTTGGTGGGGAGTTAAAGAGAAGAGAGAATGGACGGTTTGAAATCGGTTATGTACATCCCCAGATTCGTGAAAGGGATCGAGTCATTGGGGAGTCACGTTCGGTAGTTCTAAAGAAATATGAAAGAGTTTGTTTTCAGAAAGAGCAGATCAAGAAGTTTGGCAAACCCGATGCGGATCTACTGCACCCGGGCCACCCTTTGATGCATGCGGTGACTGATTTGGTCTTAGAGGCTAATAGAGCACGATTGAAACAAGGTGCTATCCTGGTTGACCCCACTGACGAGGGTACAGAACCAAGAATTTTATTTACCATTGATCATGCCGTCAAAGAAGGGGGGGAAGATAAACCTAGAGAGGTTTCCCGTAGGCTCCAGTTTGTTGCTATCAATCAGGCTAAGGAAGCGACATTTGCAGGATGGGCACCTCATTTGGACTATCGCTCGTTGGAAGAAGGGGAAGATGCCTTGGTTAAAGACATCCTACATTCCCCATGGTTGCAAGAAGACCTAGATTCTGTAGCTTTGTCCTATGCGTCCCAATTTATAGCTGATGACCACTTCAATGAAGTTAAGCTACGCCGAGAAAAAACGGTTGATCGCACCTTGGCAGCGGTCCATCAACGTCTTACAACTGAGATCAAGCATTGGAGTGACCGCTACTGGAAGCTCACCGATGATGTAAAGGCTGGCAAACAGCCAAAACTCCAACCAATCAATGCCCAACAAAGGGTCAATGAGTTAACGGCAAGGCTTGAATCCCGGAAGAAGGAATTGGCCAAACAAAGGGCCGTAGTTTCTTCACCTCCTGTCATTTTAGGTGGTGCCCTAGTTATCCCCATTGGGCTCCTTGATGCTCGAAGTGGGAAGGTGCAAAACTCGGTTGATGCAGATGCAAAAGCAAAAGTTGAACGAATGGCTATGAAGGCAGTCGAGGATGCCGAACGGGCTATAGGTAATCATGTCAAAGATGTTGGTGCTGAAAAGTGCGGCTGGGATATCACCGGCAGGCCCCCTCAGATTGGGGAGGTTTTGCCTCTAGACAGGCATATTGAGGTCAAAGGCCGCTCTAAAGGACAAACTACGATTACTGTGAGCCGCAACGAAATCCTATATGCTTTAAACCAGTCTGATCAGTTTATCCTCGCAATTGTAATCGTTGAAGGGGAAACCTTTGAAGGTCCTTTTTATGTTAAACGACCTTTTACCCAAGAGCCGGATACTGGAGTTGCCAGTATCAACTATGACCTAAAAGACCTGCTCGCTCGATCTATGTCACCCGACAAAAGCCTCTAACCTCCAAAATAATTTTCCATGACTGTTGCCATCAAATCCCCGAAAAAGCTGATCGAAGTGGCCTTGCCACTGGATGACATCAACATTGCTTCTGCTAGGGAAAAATCCATTCGTCATGGTCATCCAAGTACATTGCACCTTTGGTGGGCTCGACGGCCTTTAGCTGCGGCCAGAGCTGTTCTGTTTGCGCAAATGGTCAATGATCCAGGGTTTGAACGAGGCAACGGGTTTCAAAGGGGGCTTAAGAAGGAAGAAGCTGCCAAAAAGCGGGAAGAGCTTTTTCAAATCATCAGAGAGCTTGTTCTATGGAAAAATACGACCAACGAGCAAGTCTTTGAAAAGGCAAGGCAAGCAATTAGGGAAAGCTGGTGGGAGACTTGTGACTTGAACAAAGATCACCCCGAAGCCAAAGAGCTTTTTAATCCAGAAAAACTCCCAGCTTTTCATGACCCCTTTGCTGGTGGTGGAGCCATCCCTCTGGAAGCCCAAAGACTGGGATTGGAGTCTTACGCATCTGACCTCAACCCGGTTGCAGTCCTCATCAACAAGGCGATGATCGAGATTCCACCTAAGTTTGCAGGTCAGAATCCTGTTGGGCCGGTCCCTGACGGGGAAAATATCACTGCCTTTGGTGAGTATTGGGAAGGAGCCAAAGGACTGGCAGAAGATGTCAGACGTTATGGCTATTGGATGCGGGAGGAAGCTTTTAAGAAGATTGGCCACCTCTATCCACAAATCGACGTAACAGCCAAAATGGCCGAGGAGCGTGACGATTTAGGAGGACTGGTGGGCCAGAAGCTTACGGTCATAGCTTGGATTTGGGCCCGAACGGTTAAAAGCCCTGATCCAGCTTTCAGTAATATCCACGTACCTTTGGTTTCTAGCTTTGTGCTTTCGAGTGTAGCTGGAAAGGAGCATTATGTAATTCCTAAGGTTACAGGACAGACCTTTCAGTTTGAGGTCTTCAAAGGTACTCAAAGTAATTTTGCAGAACTGAAGAAAGGTACTAAACTGTCTCGAGGCGCCAATTTCCGTTGTCTACTTTCAAATAACCCCATTGAGCCTAAATATATCAAGGCTGAAGGCCTAGCTAAACGGCTAGGCACCCGATTGATGGCCATAGTAGCTGAGGGACCAAAAGGACGGGTGTATTTTGGACCAACGAAAGTAATGGAAACAATTGCCTCACAGGCCTCTATTACCTGGAAGCCAGAAACTGAGCTTCCAAATGATCCGAGAAATTTTTGGACTGTGAGTTATGGCCTCACTAAATTTAGTGATCTCTTCACAGCTCGTCAAACTGTTGCCTTAACTACCTTTTCTGATTTAATTGAAGAAGCCCGGCGAAAAACTATTGACGATGCCATAGCTGCTGGTATGCCCGACGACGGTAAAGGGATAAATCAAGGGGGGACCGGAGCGACTTCCTATGGAGATGCTCTAGCGGTTTATTTGGGTTTTGCGGTTGATAAATGTACCGATTATTGGAGTACAGTCTGTACATGGCATTCCGGCAGGCAACTGATTAGGAATACTTTTGGGCGGCAGGCTATACCAATGACGTGGGATTTTGTTGAAACAAATATCTTTTCATCATCTACTGGAAACTTTCATTCCATGTTGAACTGGGTAGTCAATGCACTTTCAAATACTCCTGCTAAGATTCATGGCACAGCTGTGCAGCAAGATGCCGCAATTCAAGATATAAGTCAGCGCAAAGTTGTTTCTTCAGATCCTCCTTATTATGACAACATAGGCTATGCGGACCTTTCAGATTTTTTCTATGTGTGGCTTAGAAGGAGCCTCAGAGAAGTATACCCGGGACTTTTTGCTACGCTAGCAGTTCCAAAAGCTGAAGAACTTATAGCTACACCATATAGACATGGTAACAAGGAAAAGGCTGAAAGTTTCTTTTTGGAAGGGATGAGTAAGGCTATAAAGAATCTTTCTGAACAAGCTCATCCTGGCTTCCCTGTGACAATCTATTATGCGTTCAAACAAGCAGAAACCAAAGATATAGGAACAAGCTCGACCGGCTGGGAGACCTTTTTAGAAGCAGTTGTTCGTTCGGGTTTCGCAATTTCAGGCACGATCCCAATGCGAACTGAAATGAGCAATCGTATGGTTGGCTCCGGGACCAATGCTCTTGCCTCCTCTATAGTACTCGTTTGCCGAAGGCGATCAACAGAGGCTAATAGCATCAGCCGCAAAGACTTCCAAAGGGAACTTAAGGATGTCATGCCTGATGCATTGGATGTATTGATCGGTGGGGGCATCGGCCGAGCTCACATCAGTCCAGTAGACTTAGCCCAGTCATCAATTGGACCTGGAATGGAGGTGTTTTCCAAGTACAAAGCGATCCTAAGTGCTGATGGCGAACCTATGGCGATTCATGAAGCACTGATTTTGATTAACGAAGCCATTGATGATTACTTGGCTCCTGATTCAGGCCACTACGACAGTGACACCCTATTTTGCACGGCCTGGTTTGAGCAATTCCACTGGAACTCAGGACCCTTTGGAGAAGCGGATACATTGAGCCGAGCTAAAGGCACAAGTGTAGATGGAGTGGTGGATTCTGGCGTTTTGGAGGCCAAAGCGGGTAAAGTTCGACTCTATACTTGGGGAGAATACCCTGTTGATTGGGACCCCAAGAAAGACAAACGGATGCCGGTGTGGGAAGCCCTTCATCACTTGATTCGTGCATTGAACCAATCAGGAGAATCGGCAGCGGCAGCCTTATTGGCCCAAGTATCGGATAAGGGAGATGCCATGCGCCAACTCGCCTACTGGCTTTATGAGCTAAGCAACCGAAAGGGCTGGACTGTAGAGGCGGGGGCTTACAACGGGCTGATCATAGCTTGGGAAGAAATCGCCAGGCAATCGCAAGAAGAACAAACCACCTTTTGAAAACCTAAACACTAAAATATTATGAAACCCTGGAGACAAGTCGCCATCCCTCACAAGGATGTTCAATTAGGTAGCTTTCAAGAAGCGGAGTTCGCTGCGGACATCACGGCTGTGTTTGAGAACCGGGCAAAGCCAGAATACCAAGACCCAGAGCTATTCTATTCTCGAACCTATGTGACTGAAGGAATGCGACTCCTTCTCGACAGCGTGATCCGCCGGTTGAGTGGTCAGGGTGGCGACCCCGTGATTCAGCTCCAAACAGCATTCGGTGGAGGTAAAACCCACACCATGCTGGCGGTGTTGCACTTGGCCCAAGGTCGAGTCCCTGCGAGTAAGCTGAACGGGATACCTCCTATTTTGGATGAGGTTGGAGTAAGCAACTTGCCCCAAGCAAAGATCGCAGTCATCGATGGGATCAACTTCGCTGTTTCTGAACCTAAAGACCACGGAGACATCGAAGCCCATACTCTCTGGGGAGAACTGGCTTGGCAGCTGGGTGGTGAATCAGGATATGCAATGTTTCAAAATGCGGATCAAAGTGGAACTGCGCCAGCCAAGGATACGATTGAGGCACTGTTGAAGCAGGCAGGCCCATGTGTAATCCTCATGGACGAACTTGTTGCCTTCTATCGCAACTTCCAAGAAGGCAAAGCCTATTCGGCTGGAACATTTGAAAGCAACATGACCTTTATTCAAGCCCTGACAGAGGCGATTAAAGGTGCTCCGCAAGCGATCCTTCTGGCATCGCTGCCCGACTCGAACAATGCAGGGGAAGGGCGTGGACAAGTGGTGCTTAACCAGCTTGAAAGCTACTTCCGCCGTCTGCAAAAGATATGGAAACCTGTCAGCAAAGACGAAGCCTTTAGCATCGTCCGCAAGCGACTGTTTGAGGACATCACCGATGTTGCATCTATGGAAGAGTGCTGCAAGGACTTCGCTGATTACTATATTGCCAACAAGGAGGACCTCCCGTCGGAAACTCAAGAGGCTGATTACCTCAATCGAATGAAACAGGCTTACCCGATTCACCCGGAGATATTCGACCGTTTGTATGAGGATTGGTCTATGATCCCCAATTTCCAAAGGACTAGAGGAGTCTTGCAGTTACTCGCCTTGATTATTCACAGGCTTTGGAAGGAACAAAACCAAGACGCTGTCATTTTGCCGGGAGCTCTTCCTCTTACTGACGCATCTGTTCGCAACAAGTGCCTAGACTTCCTACCTAATGGATGGGAAGCGGTGATAGACAAGGATGTTGATGGGGAAAGGGCCTATTCGACCCAAATTGATACAAGTGACGCTCGCTTTGGTTCCGTTGAAGCTGCAAGGCGGTTAGCAAGGACGATCTTTCTTGGCAGCGCACCTTCCACCAGCTCAAAGACTGCTCAAGGTATTGATCAAAGTCATCTCTTGCTCGGTACGGCTCAACCTGGTCAGGTTTTAGGGCACTACAAGGACGCATTGAAGCGTTTACTGGATCGCCTTAACCATATCAACGAGGACAAAGGCAAATATTGGCTAGACATCCGAGCGAACTTGCGACGAGAAATGGAAGCCCGTAAGCAAAGGTTTAAGCAGGAAGACGATCTTTACCCAGAAATCAAGAAGCATCTGCAAGGGCAGCTTCAGTCCGTGCGGCTGTTTGCCGGAGTCCATACCTTTGCATCATCCGTCGATGTACCCGACGAAGTCGGACCTGCCGTTAGACTGGTTGTTTTAAGTCCAAACCAAGGCTATGCCAAGGGGAATACGGACACGGCTGTTTACGCTGCATCGGAAATACTCACAAATCGAGGTAATCAGCCAAGAATAAAGCAGAACCGGCTATTATTTCTCGCCCCGGACTTGAACACAGTCCTTCGTCTTGAAGACAGTGCCAGAGTTTACCTCGCTTGGGACTCAATCGTCTCGGATATAGCCAATGACCGTCTGACATTGGACAACATCCAGGCAAAGCAGGCCAAAAATTCTCTAGAGACGGCGAAATCCGACTTCTTTCGGATGATACGGGAGTGCTATCGGTTCCTGCTCTGCCCCGTAAAACCGATCAATAATGGTCGACCTTCAGAGCATATTCATTGGGAATCCGTACTGCTTTCTGCCCAGGCGAGTTTAGACACGGAACTTGAAACACAGCTGAAGGAGAATGAGTGGATGATAGGCCGCTGGGGCCAGATTCACTTAAAGAACCTGTTGGAAGCCTGGTATTTCAAGAATGGCGTTCAGGAGGTTTCCGCAAAGAAGGTCTGGCAGGACATGTGTCAATACATCTACCTGCCCAAATTGAAAGATGATTCCGTTTTCATCCAGGCTATTGAACGTGGGATCATGACAGAAGACTTCTTTGGATATGCTGATGATCACCAAGACAGCAAGTACGTTGGATTTCAGTTTGGTTCGGCATCCAGCATAGACCTAAGTGAAACAGGGGTGCTTATCTCGCAGGAGACCGCAGCAAAATGGAAGGCGCAGCAAGAAGCCGAGCGAAAAGCAGCAGAAGAGGTGGAAAGCATAAGGCAGGCCGGGCTCCAAGGCGAAACACCTGGGCAGCAACCTCCAGTTGGGCCAATTGTCGATGGTCAAGGTGGCGCTGAAACAACGGGCACTACTGGTAAACCCGACACACCGATTAACCCTGCGTTTGTACAGCCCAAAAAACTTACATTCTATCGAGGAGAAATGGACTTGAATTCATTATCTCCAGCTTCCGCCTTAAAGCAGATCGAAGACGAAATCATCCGCAATTTCTACAATCAGCCGAATGCCAGTATCAGCGTGAAAGTAGAAATCGAAGTGACTGACGAAAGCGGTTTTAGCGACAATACAGTACGGGCCGTTAGGGAAAACAGTACTCATTTGAAGTTGAAGGTTTCGGAATTTGAGTAACATAATACCTGTTAACGTATTCATTGCGGACATAATTGCATTTGAGTACGATTGACTTTTTCGCATTAAATGCATTTGAAAACTATCAGGAGGCTCAATGGCTGAACACGATATCGATATGAAATTTCATTCTAAAATTGTTGAAAACAAAGACGTGGAGTTTGACGTTTATTCAGATGGCCCAAAACTTGGCTGTTTAAAAGTTAGTAAAGGAACGATTGAATGGGTTCCTAATAGTCACCGATCAGGCTTCCACATGGAATGGGAAGCGTTTGACGAAATGATGCGAGATAATGGTAAGAAAAAGTAACGCCCCATATATTATAAAAACCTAGGACCAAGAAAAGTCAGGAAGTGCGTACTGCACGCACTTTTTGTCTCCGATACAAACGCCTTCAATCTTGGCTTCAGACCCATTTATAGTCTATTATGCGGTCAAGCTAACGGAGCCGCCCAGTGAAGATGCCAGTACTTCTGGTTGCTCTCCTATCATATCGACAACGACACTATTTTTATTGACGCTGTTTTAAATGACCGGAGATACATCCTTGAAATTCTCGCCCTAAAACTTTTAGGATAAATATTTCAGTAAGTTGAATTATAGTCATTCTTGTGGTATACTTAATAGATTACGAGGCCAAGAGCTAACCAGCTCAAACCACCCCTACCTTTCTACTGCCATCAGCATTCATTGGGCCTCGTCTATCTTTAATTTGGAGCCCATATGAACTTAATCCCCAAAGGGCAACGGGAGCAGTCTGCTCTGCTTCTTCGTGTCTTTTTTCAAAACAAATCACCGGCTACATTACGAGCCTATCGACAGGACCTAGAAGACTTCAGGGCCTTCTTGGGCTCCAGAACAGTTGAACTGGCTGGTCAATTCTTGATCACCCAAAGCCACGGCCAAGCAAACCTATTGGCCCTGAACTTTAAGGCTTGGTTGAAAGAAAAGGAGCTCAGTCCGGCTTCAGTCAACCGCAAGTTAGCAGGGCTAAGGTCGTTGATGAAGTTGGCCAATACTTTAGGTCTGATCAGTTGGAAACTTGAAGTTTCGAACGAAACCACTGAATCCTACAGGGACACACGTGGACCGGGTGAACATGCTTATAAACAGATGCTCAAAATGGCCTCTGAAGGCAAAAACAAGGTCAAGGCCATACGTGACACCGCAATTTTATGCGTACTGTACGCACTTGCCCTCAGGAGGTCATCAATTGTGAACCTCACCATGGCAGATTTGGAATTGGATCGGCAGGTGATTTGGGTGACTTTGAAGAAACGATCAGAAAAGAAATTGAAGTCCTTACCCCAAAGTACTCAGAGGGCCTTGGAAGCATGGCTTGATATCCGAGGTGACGAAGAAGGCCCGGTCTTCACAAACCTTGATCGTGCAGGCAAAGGACATGGTTTAACCGGTACGGCCATCTATCAGATTGTAAGGGGGTATGGTGAACAGGTGGGTGTCAAAACTAGGCCCCATGGCTTGCGGCATACGGCGATCACCGAGGCGGTGAAGAAATCCCAAGAGCTGGGTATCGGCATTGATGAGGTCATGGAGTTCAGCGATCACCGCAATCTTGCTACTTTGATGATCTACCGAGATCGAGAACGTAATATTCAGGGCAGTTTAAGTCAGCTAATCGCAGGTGAATAGCGACTCGATTATGTTTACGATAATGCTGATTAGCGTAAACATTCGATCTCAGCGGAATGTTTCGAAAACAGTCATTACCCAGACTTCTGTTAAAGCAGGTTGGACAACAGTTCCTCAAAACGTTGAGTAATTGGACTTCGGCCCTTTTCAAGGTGACGGATGGTCGTTTCTGAGTAACCGAGTGCCTGACCTAATTCACGCTGGGTCATGTGTAACAGTTCACAACGTAGGTCTTTTAAGGCAGCAGCCGTAAGTGGGGACTGAAACGGTTTGTATTCGACCGATTTTCGTCCCAGCAAAATCCCTTCAGCGCTTATGTCTTCATCTAACCCAGGCCAATGCAGGCCGGAACCTGTGCCAATTAACTCCCATTGAGAAAGTTGCTCGGCAGAGGCTTTCTCAAGTCTGGGAAACCAACGTAGTGGAAAATGAATCTCCAGGCCGTTTGAAAATTCGGCGACACCTTTGTCTTGATTTGCCCAAAAGCGTTTAATCTTAACGATTGTGCTTGCGGAAGTGTTCATTCCAAGCCTCCAAAATTTGAGTTTTGTGACCGTTGGCCAAATCCAATGCCTTTTTTAAGTCGTTCTTTTTCATGGTGGAAAAGGTTACCTCCAACGTATCAATCACAATTTGTGCTTCCGACTCTCCATAGGTGACGTGCACATGCGTTGGGTCATGTTCGTCGGAGAAGAAGAAAAATCTAAATCCATCTTTGGAAAAAACTGTCGGCATTCATTTCCTTTTTGTTTCATTATAGCGTCTATTTTAGACGGTAGTCAACTGCCTTAGGATGGCAAAACTGGTCAACTCAAGATAGTGGTGCTCCGCCATAGGTTGACCAGAATTTACTCTTTCTTCCGTGTTCGTCAGCAATCTTTTTGCGATAAGTGGAATGATCTGGGACCCTACCCCATTCTTGAATTTGGGCAGCGAGAAGATTGAGCCTTTTGAGATAATTGGCCCCATGGCCATAGGTCTCTGGCTGTCCCCGTTTAAGTATAGAATCCAGGAGCGCCCGAAAACACAAAGTAGCGCCGAAGAACCGCCCCTTTTGTTCTAGTTTTTCTCCCAGAGGTAGGAGGCTCCAATAAAATCCACCATTCAACTGATCTTGGTGGTTAGCCAAGTGGTCCTCGGCTTCAACATCAAACCTCAAGTCGAGCAAAAACTGGACGTCTTCATAGGACAAACCTTGACTCCCCATAATTTCGCTCTTGGTCTGTTCAATCACTGAACTTCGTTGATTCTCACCAATGATCTCTAACAACTGCTCCAATCTCCCTACACTTCGATGCCGACGAAACCATCGCCAAGATATTTCGGAGGCCCAAGCTTGATCCCCAACTGAATGGCCGATTTTTAACGCTAATTTGTCGAAGTCATCACTCCCGTGTGTTGGTATGTCACCGATAGATTTTATCCATTTCAAGGCTGTTGCGGCATTCCCCGACGCCAGCCAAACTTTGGCAATGTCCATTTTAAAGGTAAAGGGAGGGTCGTCTTGGCAAAGGTGCAGTTTAGCTTTTTCGTACAAAACTGGGTTGGATGTCTTTTCAGCAACTGCCTCAAGACAGCATACCCAAAGCCGTTTCTGATGTTTGTCTTTTGCCAGACGTTCGGCACCCCAGAAACGGTCAACAAGGCTGTTGATCTGAGCACTAGGAAGAATTTCTAGGATTCCGTCCAAGATTTCCATGCGCAAGCTGTAGGAGTCATCAACCAGTAGGTCGAAAAGCTGTTCCTCTAACCAGGGTTTGTCTTCACATTGTCTACCGTAGTGGAGGTAAAGGTCGACAGCATCTCTACGAAAAACATCACCAACGTTCCCATAGGAATCATCGCAAATCCCCAAGACGGCGTCGTCCAGTCGAAAAAAGTCAGAAAGTAAGGCAATCCCTTCCTTTGAATCCCCTATCGTTGCTTTGATATCGTCCAACAAGTAGGTCAACTCTGACAAAAAGGTCGGAGCTTCTCGCCAGTCTACATAGCTTTCTCGCCGCTTAAAACCTGCGAGACGTCGGCGGAGCCCCTTTGATGCTTGATCTTGATCAGCCGTCAATCGCCCGATCAGCTGAGCCGCTCTGTCGTTTTTGCCAGCCAACTCAATCAAGGCATCGGCTAACACCTCCGCTCCCTGGGTGACCAGCATCTCTTTATTGTTTTTCTTTTTCATGATTCGGTGAGTGCACCTGTCAACCAAAGGACGGCAATTCTACTTGATCGACGAACCCCTTTCTTTTTCTCAAACATCCTTTGCCTTTTTTCTATTCCCTTTTGGCTTATCGCTCTTCCATTTTAAGGGTGCTGCATCAAACATCACTTTTCTTGGAGCTGTAAGTCCGTCCAAGTCCAAGTCAAATTTTATGTGAGGGATAACTTCCTCATATAGTTCTAAGGGAATGTCATCCATATAAATATCCACGGTCTGAGCATTGGCGTAATTTGGCCACTTATTACTTTTTATATCCAATATTTTGACCCCTGAAAGCAGTTCATAAAGAAATGTGTTGGTTCACCGCAAATTGGAGTTTTTCGATTTCAGTTTATGCAACTATCCAGCTTTCAGGCTAGGTCTTTTTGATTTCTCACGAAACCCTTTCGCTACCGAGAGCTTTTTTAACCTTTCCACCTTGATTGCATGGGCTCGTCCGGCTAATTTATCAGCTGGAGAGATATAACCAATTGAGCTGTGCAATCTCTCATGATTATAATGATAAACATACTCAGCCACTGTTTCCTGAGCTTCTTCCAGGGTGGTTGGAGTTAAGGGCCTGATGCACTCTTTTTTGATCGATTGATGCCACCGTTCAATCTTTCCATTACTTTGAGGGTAAAAGGGGCTGGTTCTGACATGGGTCATGCCTGATACCTTGATAAACTCTTTAAAATCCTTGGCTATAAACTGCGGCCCATTATCACTGATGACCCGTGGCCTAGCCGCTGGGACCGTTTCTACCGCTTTCTGCAAGATGATTTCGATGTCTGCCTCAGTCATCGCTGGTCTGATTTCATGATGAACGATAAATCGGCTAAAGCCATCCAAAACTGAACAGAGGTAGTAGAAAGTCCCACTGATATTGATGTAACTCACATCAATGTGCCAGTGTTCATGAGCTTTTAAAGGCTGCTCAAACCCCATACCTGTCCCATTAGCTCTGACACTAAACAGTCGGTACTGGGTTGAACTTTTGTTTAACGGCGATCAGATTCTTGGCTTTCGAACTCGTGCACCATACCGGACACCAACATGTTAGCGCAGGTGTCGGTGATTGAGCCCCTAGAAGCTTTCAAACTGTTGTAATTGTCCATGAAAGGGCTAAAATACTTGGCGGAGGTGCATGTATCTGAACCATGTAACCTCGTACAACGGTAACTTCACAGGATTACCGGTGTAGAGTGGAGGTGGAATTTTCCTCTAGTTAATCATCATCTGGTCTTCCTTCAAGCAACATTTCTTATATTTCTTTCCACTTCCACAATGACAAAGATCGTTCCTCCCCAATTTTTCAGGGGGTTCTTGTTCGTCGATAGGCGATAACCCAACCCATCTTTTAGGTTTTGGAGTTGATCGTTTTTCTCGAACGCCCATTATAATTTCAATTTCTTCAAGATCACCGCTCATTTGTATGTCAAAGTAGCCGTCGTTATGTACTTTTGTTATTAAAGGCAGAGAGCCCACGGCCTTGATGTCAATTAATACTCCGATGATTAACGAGTTTAAAGGGTAGTGTAAATTTAATTGTGTGAAATTGATCTGAGCTAGAAAAAAAGGTATTTCCCCCCTAAGGTTTGATTGCCACATCAACAATAGAGGAGAAATACCCATGCAATTAGAATTGAGCGTACC